>ERZ650311.390-NODE-390-length-28711-cov-27.500628_pt1 | contig 28711 bp, 23 predicted proteins | sample MGYA00376247_ERZ650311 | MGnify/ENA primary metagenome ERZ650311 (study PRJEB26733, sample SAMN07839324) | wastewater metagenome | biome: small river; feature: stream; material: water | place: USA: North Carolina | collected 2016-07-28 ...
CTTGGAAAGCGCGTTGGGTGAAAGCCCTCGGGGGTTCGAATCCCCCATTCTCCGCAAGGTCCGAGCGAGACGGAAGGCTATGCCGGCTCGGTGGCCACAGCCCCGTCGGGCGAAGAAAGACTCCGACTTCGAAAGTTGTCGGGTGTTCACTATGAGACAGTGAAAAACCCTCTGAGCAATCAGAGGGTTTTGTCATCGCCGCCCGAAAACGTTTCAACCTGTGGACTAATCGATGTCCATCAACCAGTAATCTTCACAGCATGAGGATGCGATGAAATACCCTATGCCAGAAGGCGCAGCCGAGCTGAAACTACACCGCCGAGCAGACGGGCGTTCAATCTCTTACGCCGATAACGGCGTGTCAAGCAACATGACATTACTTCTGCATCACGGCACACCGGGTGCCGCCGGGCTTTGGCAAACGGTGCTCGATGACGCAGCGAAACATGGGGTTCGAGCAATCGCCTACACCAAAGCGGGCTATCCGGGCAGCGACCGAGCCGACTGGGCATCGGTTTCCGAAGCGGCATCAGACTTCAACGAGCTAATCGATCATCTTGAAGTTTCAGAATTTGTTTCAATCGGATGGTCGGGGGGCGGGCCATTCGCACTCGCATCCACGTTCTCACCAAAGTGTATTGGTGCGGAACTTGTGGCTGGCGTGGCTCCATACGGAGAAATGGGCGCTGACTTTCTTATTGGGCTCGCCGAGCATGAAACCCTAGAAACCCTCGATGCCTCGGCTCGTAGTCGGCAAGACTCGCTGCGAATGGCGATCGAAGAGATGAAGAACATCGAGTCGGAATGGACGGCCGAAAGTTGGCAAGCCGGGTCGGAAGCAAGACCGGATTATTCGCGGTTCAAAGAGGAATACACCACCTTCAACGCTTACGCTCTTCCAGCTCTCTTAAATTCGGTAGTACCCAACCTCACCGGTTATGCCGATGACAACTACTTGATTCTGGCCGATTGGGGTTTTGCCGTGAGCGAGGTGACAAAGCCCGTCTCAATATGGAATGGAACGCTTGATAAAGCTGTGCCTACCGGTCATGCACATTGGCTGCACGAAAGGATTGCCGACTCGACCCTACACGTTCTCGAAGGGCAAAGCCACATGAGCATCATGATCGAAACGCAGAGCGAAATTCTGTCGAGCGCGATCTCGAAACTGACCGCATGATTCGTCGCTTAGCCGAATGAGTAGCTAGCTCGAAAAGCGATGACTTTGACAGATCGCCCCGGCGCTTTCGGCAGACTGCCCGCGCTATTACTTTTTGCGCTTAAAGAGCGACTTGAGCTTGGCGACGATGCGCTCGAGCCCCTGCATCCCCTGTTTGTTTAGTTCTCGAGCCCATTCGAGTTCGAGCGCGAGAATCGATAGTCCGAAAAAGATGAAGAGCAGGCCAGGGCCCGGTGTGACCATCATGATGAGCCCCATGATCAACAGAACCGTTCCGATCACCATGGTGAGTGCCCATCGAACGGGGTGGGGCAGAACCGAAAGCCAAGATTTGATTTTCTCCAAAATCACACCGCCTTTCGAACGTGTTGCCTATGTCAACATTCTCACAGTTTGTACACCGCTTTAGAAGCGGCCACCTAAAGTCTTCAGGGGATTATCAGCCGACACACGAATCGCTTTCAGCAACCATAGCCCGGCACGTGCCGTCCATCACCAACGGAATAAAGAGTGATGCCAACCCCTTGTCTAGAAGGCAGGCAACGTTCGCCAAATCCCTTCCCGTTAGGCAGTTATCTTGAACAATTCATGGACCTCGGTCGACCTACGAGCGTTGGTCGAAAACCTTCGCGAAAGCATAAACAAACTTGGCGGGTTCAGTCCGGAACAAGTCCGTCAGGCTGCATCCATGGGCGAGGATGCGCTGCAGGCAGCCGTGCTAAACGTGCTGCTCGACGCACCCAAGACCGGCCACGAGATCTTGCTCGCGCTAGCCGAGGTTTCGCCGACCGGCAAGTCGGCAAAGGCCGCAGACCTCTATCCGCTTCTCGAGAAGATGACCGACCTTGGCTTGGTCAAATCCGAAGTCAAAAAAGACCGAAAGAAGTTCAGCCTGACCGAACTCGGCAAAGACGCAGCCGCCGAAATGCCGGCGTCCCCAGCATCCGACTCAGGGACAAAATCTCCGGGATGGGCAACGCCCAACTGGGTCGACCTCAAAGGCGCACTCCCCCTCGCCAGCAAGCGTTTAGCCGGTGTTGCCCTTGAAGTCGCACAGCATGGCTCTAAGGAGCAGCAAGAAAAAGCCGCTGAGGCCATCGACGAGGCACGACGCAAACTCCACGAGATTTTGGCATCGGACTAACTCTTGACCCAAACTCAGCGACGAAGTCGAGACTTCGAGTCACCTCATCGACTTAAAAACCGTTACCGCCGCATCCTGCGCTTTGCATCGATGGCGCTGGCGCAAACTTGGTGGTACGAGCTGGTGCTGCCAAAGTTCGGGCTGAAAAACGTTGTGGCTCGCGGTCGAATCGCTCGCGTAAAAAAGCTCGCGCGCCGTTTCAGAGTGCTTGCACTCGACCTCGGTGGTCTGATTATCAAGGCCGGCCAGTTCGCATCGTCACGACTTGACGTGCTACCCGAAACGATCACGGCAGAACTCGAGTCGCTTCAAGATGAGGTTGCACCAGCGCCGTTCGACCGCATCCGCGCGCAAATCGAGCACGAACTGGGCATGCCCCTTGACTTGGCGTTCGCCGATTTCTCAGCCGAACCAATCGCCGCCGCATCGCTCGGGCAGGCATATCGAGCGAAACTTGCACCCGAACTTGCCGATGAACAACGGGTCACGGATGTGGTGGTCAAGGTTCTTCGTCCCGGGATCGAACAGGTGGTCGATGTCGACCTCAAGGCTTTGCGAAAGGTGGGGCAATGGCTCTCACGCATTCGCTTGGTGAGCCGTCGTGCCGATGCGCCGGCGTTGGTCGAAGAATTCGCGACGGTGAGCCTTCACGAGATTGACTATTTCTTCGAGGCCGGCAACCTAGAGCGCTTCAAGGGTAACTTCGCTGCCGACGGTCGGGTTGGCGCGCCGAACATAGTTTGGGAGCGCACTTCACGCCGTGTGCTGACGCTAAGCGATGTAACGGCAATCAAGATCAACGACGTTGAAGCCTTGCAGACCGCTGGTATCAACCCGAATGCGGTAGCCGCCGAACTTGCACGCGTGACCTTCGAGCAGATTTTTGTGCACGGCTTTTTTCACGCCGACCCTCACCCGGGCAACATCTTTGTCACGCCATCGCAGGATGAGGGCGATTTTGCGCTGACTTTCATCGATTTCGGCATGATGGGCGAGATCAACGACGAACTTCGACGTGGACTGCAGAGTTTCATCTTTGCTCTCGTCGCCAGGGATGCGCGCGGCTGCGTCACCGCGATGCAACGTCTTCGCGTGCTCTTGCCGAGTGCCGACACGGTCGAACTTGAGCGCGCGATCGCGACGCTGTTCGACCGGTTCGGCGGTGTTGGCGTGGCCGAAATCACTCAAACCGACCCACGAGAGTTCCGCGAGCTGGCGATCCAGTTCAGCGACTTGCTTCGGTCGCTGCCGTTCCAACTTCCAGAAGACTTCCTGCTGCTCCTTCGATCGATCTCGTTGATTTCGGGTGTGACCAGTTCACTCAACCGTGACTTCAACATGTGGGATGCGGTGGATCCGTTCGCGCGTTCTTTGCTCAACGGTGGTGGCTCGAGCACCCTGCGGGCAGTCACGCGCGAAATCACGTCATTTGCCAGCACCGTGGCTCAACTCCCGGGTCGAATCGAAACGGTACTCACACGCATCGACCAGGGCTTAGTCACGGTGCGTTCACCCGAAGTTGAGAAGGGCTTGCGTCGCATCGACGGCAGTGTGCGGCGCACATCATCCGCGCTGATTTTTATGGCGTTGTTTGCCGGTGGCATCGCTCTGCGACTCACCGGAGACGATCTCGGAGACTGGCTTTTGCTCGCTAGCATCGTGCCTTTGGTTCACGCGATCGGACTGTTTCGGCTTAGGTAGGCTTGCCCCATGACCTATGTTGTGGACTTCAAGAACGTTTCGACCTTCGGACTCGAAAGTTCACCTGTGGCCGCGGCCCTCGCTGGTCTACGCGCGAACGAAGCTCGTTATTTCAAAAACAAATACGAGGCCGTTTTCGCGACCGAGCCCGCGAGCGCTGTTCCACACCTGGTCGAGTACGTCGAGCGGGTGCTACTCGAACGCGACATCAAGTTTGCGTCGAAGCCACTTGAAGCGACCGAACTTCTGGTTGACGGTATCCGCTGGACCCACGTCTTCTACGAGAGCGGCCTTGCGGTGAACGTTCTCTACACTCTCAACAACCCCAAAAAACGGGCTGTCGGCTTCAAACTATCGATGGGCATGGATGTGCCCGCCGAGCTCACCGAAAAGTTCAAGTTTGCCCGCCAAAAGTCGGCTCTCGCCGGTGAGATTCGCGGCACTTTCTTTGTAATCAAGGGCGAGTACGGGCCGGCCTAGGTTCGTTGCCGCGCATGCAGATAAGGAAAATCGATGGCTGAAAAGTTCACCGCTGAAGAGCGCGAGGCGATGAAAGAACGGGCGCGCGAGCTCAAAGCCGCCAAAGGCGTGCAAAACAAAGCTGCCGACGAAGCGCTCGTGCTCGAGAAAATCGCCGCCATGGCCCCGGGCGACCGAGCGCTGGCGCAGCGCATCCACGAACTGGTGAAACTACACGCTCCCCAGCTCGATGCCAAGACCTGGTATGGCATGCAGGCCTACTTCAAAGACGGCAAGGTCGTGTGTTTCTTTCAAGACGGCGGCAAGTTCAAGACTCGCTACTGCACTTTTGGCTTTCAAGACGCCGCAAAACTTGATGACGGGATGATGTGGCCGACGTCATTCGCCCTCCTCGAGATCGACGACGAGGTGGCAATACGGATAGGCAACTTACTTCAGCTAGCTGCCGCCGATTAGTTGTATCTAGTTGTACGAATCTCGACCTTATTATTAGTGCCATTCGGGGCTAGACTTATAGAGCCTGAAAGAAAGAGCGCACGAATTTCATGAACGCAAAAATGACTTCTAGCGCTGCACGCCTATTCGTGTTGTGCGCGCTCTTTCTCAGCGCTCTTATGGGATTCAGCAGCCTAGGTGTTGCCCCGCAAGCTCAAGCCGCAATCTCTAACAAGTGTGATGGCACAGCTGCTAACGATCAGAACAGCCTCCGAGTCAGCCCTAACCACGGTGCCGTCTTCTACATCGACTCGGGGCAAGGACAGAACCTTGACGCCACCTACGTGAGCTACAGCGTCAACAACCGCGCAGCATCCACCAAAACCAACCTCTGGGTCAAGGTCGACACCTTCACCGGCGGCAAGGTCCAACTCGCCAACACCAACGACAGCGCCTATCCCCTGGGTGACGTAGCAGCCAGCGGAACGGCGACTTCGTTCTTCCTGCTCAAGGCAACCGCGACCACCACTAGTGCTCAGTCGCACGTGGTTCGTGTTTACTCGGGCAAGCCAGGTCTAACTAGTTCAACGGAGCTTTACAGCTGTTCCTACACATTCACCAAGGTCGCCGAGACCATCAAGGCCGCAGCCAACAAGGTCACCAGCATCCCCGCTGTCACAGTCGGAGCCGTGGGAACGACGATGAATGTCGTTGTCAAGGGCAACACGGGAACCATCGGAGCTGGAAACGCGTCTGATGGCTCGGTTATGTGGTTCAGCCCATCCGCTCGATCGGCTTGGCCGACACAGTCGCTGCGACTCGAAGCAACCAGTGTGCAGTTTTATAAGAACTCTGCACGCACTCAGTCGGCTGGTTCAGCGTTCTCCAACAAACTGCGAATCACTCTGAGCGAACTTCAGACGGCAGCCTCTGCGCCGAACGACAAATCCTTTTTCTACGACGCGACTTATACCTACCGAATCCTAGGCGCTGCATCTATCGCGGCAGACCTAACCCCTGTGGCGCAGATCGCATCGGGAACTCAGATGAAGCACACGGATGTGAGCTCGATCTCATCCGCCGGAACAACTTCAATCTCAGTAAGCGCGCCAGCGATAAACCTTGCCGTCACCAAGTCGGTTGCGTCCACAGCGACGGTTTCGAACGGCCAAACAACTTTCCGGTACACGATTAGCTTGGCTAACTCAGGTTCGTCAGCACTTTCGGTCGACCAGGTAACCGATGACCCCGACAACTCGCTCTCGTATCGAGCCGGAACCGCTACCTTCAACTCGGCCAGCATCCTTGACCCATCTTGGAGCGCGGATGGCACCAACCTGATATTCTCGGGACCTTTTGCCGTGCCTGCCAACTCAACTAAGACACTGGTTTATGACCTTTATGTCGGAACATGTGCTTCGGGTTCATACACGTATTCGAACTCGGCAACGGCAACGGTAGGTTCGACCATCATCGGTTCAGGCGCTACCACCATGTCGGTTACGGCGGCGTCTGGAACCTGTGGTTCCACATCCGTGACCGCGACGACCACCACTACCACTCTGCCGATCGAAGTTGACACCGACGTCGCAACGGTAACTGGCAACACCACCGCCACTATCTATGGCCTCGTTGACCCTAACGGCGACACAGGAAGCACCGTCTTCTTCGACTACGGAACGTCTCCAACACTTGCTTCATACACGCGCACCAACGTGGGAACCACGAACGCCCAGACCACCGCTTACTCGGTAAACAAGGCGCTCACAGGGCTGACTTCGGGAACGGTCTACTACTACCGCGTCGGCGCAGGCTCCGTGCTCGGTTCAATTCTTTCGTTTGTGACGACCGAACCTGCCGCAAACCCAACTGCAACAACGGGCTCGGTCTCTGGCATGACTCTGGTCTCGTCAAAGATCGACCTCACACTTAGTGGCACCGTCGACCCGAACCAAATTACTAACGGCGCGAAAATTACTTTCCAATACGCCACCGACGCATCGAGCGGTTCTTGCTCCAGCCTAGGCACCGCGGTAAACGTGCCCTCTAGCGGGTACCTGCAGGATGATGTGGCTGCAGATGTAGTACTTGCAGGTGCCTTCGCAACCGAAGTAAACACTGGCTCGCTCGTCACCGGACTCACCAACAACACGTACTACTGTTTCAAGGTTCGCGGTTGGTATAACGCATCGAGCGCTAACTGGTCGACGGCAGTTGACGGAGCTTGGGTGAGCTTCTTGGCTAAGGTTCGCCTGACGCAGACGATCGACTACCCGGTTCCTTCCACCATGGTCGTGAATGAAGTTCAATCGACCACCGCAACCGCTACCTCGAGCTTGGCCATCACCTACACAAGCAACACCCCCGACGTCTGTACGGTCAATGCCTCGACCGGTGCGGTCACCGGTGTCTCGGCAGGCACCTGTTCGATCACTGCCAGCCAGCCCGGTAACAACAATTACGATCCAGCGGCAGATGTCACGGTGTTCTTCACGGTGAATCCTTTGCCACCGATCATCACAAACACTTCGCTCGCTTCGGGCACGATCCAATCGAGCTACACCGAAACCCTGACTGCGTCTCAAGGCAACGGAACCTACTCGAACTGGACCCTTACGGCAGGGTCGCTTCCAGCTGGATTGACCTTGAACTCGTCCACGGGTGTGATCTCTGGAACTCCTACGACAGCTGGAACTTACTCGGTTACTTTCACGGTAGACAGCGGAACACAGACCAGCGTAACCAAGACTCTTTCGATAGTCATCGACAAACTTCCGCAGACCATCACGTTCGCTACCCCGTCAAATTCTCAGATCTCAGATGGCACGAAATCTGTTTCGGCAACTACCGATGCAACCGGTCTCCATGTCACATTGACCTCGAACACCACGTCGGTCTGTACCGTTGCGGCGTCGCCAACAACGAGCCCGTTCACCATCAACCTGGTTGGTCAAGGCACTTGTGAGCTGGTGGCTTCGCAATCTGGAAACTCTTCTTATAACGCAGCCACGAACGTGACTCGGCAGTTCTTGGTTACTGGCCCGTCATACACCCTAACCTTCGACCCAAACAGCAGTTTCGGCAGCGCATCCACCACAGGTAATGCACCGAGCCCGGTAACCTCGAACGTTTCATGGGCAGCCGCCGGAAACACGGGTTCGCCAGCCCTGGCCAAATCTGGCTACACCTTCGCGGGTTGGACAGAAAATGCAGATGGCACTGGAACCAGCTATGCCGTTGGTGACCTGGTTTCGCTCAGCTCTAACAAGACGATCTACGCCAAGTGGAACCTAATCACTTACACAATCACCTACAAAAACACGAGCAGCACCGGTGGCTCCGTGCCGAGTGCAACGGTCGGTGTTGGCGGTGTTACCGTGGCCTCGAACTCGGGTTCACTCGTTCGCACAAACTATTACCTGTCAGGCTGGACAATCGGTGGCACAACTTATGCCTTCGGTGACAGCTACACGCTTTCGGCAGACGTGGATGCAGAGCCGATTTGGTCGCAATACACGCTGACCTACACCGACAGCCTGGCTAACTCCGGCACGGTGCCTAGCGCAACGCTGGGATATGGCTCGGTTAGCCTAGCCTCGAACACCGGTCGCCTGACTCGCACCGGTGGCTGGGTTTTCGCCGGTTGGACAATCAACGGGGTTGACTACGACGCTGGTCACAGCTTCACCCTGACCTCGAACGAGACGGCAACATCCCGTTGGGTTCTCGGTGGCTTTGTTCTTCACTATCTTGACACCGATGCGGACTCAGGTGCGGCTCCTGCCGACGATGTGGCCGCAGCCGGAGTAACCATCGGTGACTCGGGCACGCTCGTCCGTTCTGGTTATTACTTTGTTGGATGGCGAATTGGTTCGCAGACCTACTCTGAGGGTGACAGCTACACCCTCACCGCAAACACGGACGCGACTCCGGTTTGGGGTCAATACACATTGACCTACTCTGCGCCAACTAAGGATCGTGGAACGGCACCGGGCGACCTGCTCTATTCGGGTTCGATAACACTTGATGCCACTGGAGGAACCTTCGAGCGCGATGGTTATTACCTAAGCGGCTGGCTAATTGACAGCGTTGCCTTCGACCTAGGTGACCCCTACAGCCTTACAGCCGACAAGACGGCTACCGCGATTTGGAGCCAGTACACGATTAGCTATGTAGGCACGAATTCCTCCTCAGGCGCTGCGCCATCCGCTCAAAACGGTGCTGGGTCTATTACTCTCGCGACAAACAGTGGAAACCTTGCTCGCAACAATTTCTATCTCGCGGGTTGGACCATCAATGGCGTGAACTACGGACTTGGCGCGACCTACACTCTCACGGGAAGCGTAACTGCAAGCCCACGCTGGGCTCAGTATGCGCTTACCTTCCTAGGCGCTGGTGCAACCGGCGGAAGCACCCCGGCTAACACGAACGCGGTCGGTAACTATACGTTGCCAACAAACTCGGGAAACCTGGTTCGCAGCGGATTCAGCTTCGCTGGCTGGGTGATCGGAAGCACTACCTACCAAGCGGGCGACACCTATAACGTAACGAAGAACTCCAACATCTTTGCCCGGTGGTTGCGTTGCTCACTGACCTACGAAGCCCCGACCAAGAGCAGCGGCTCCGTTCCTCGTTCTGTGACTGGATGCGTCACGGTTTCACTTGCCAAGAACACCGGTTCGCTAACCCGCAACGGTTACTTCTTAGCCGGATGGTCGATTGGTGGAACCACCTACAACCCGGGTGACAGCTTCACGATCACAACCACCACAACAGCATCCGCCGTCTGGCAGCGTTACTCGATCACCTACCTAGCCGCTGAGGCCACTGGTGGAACAGTTCCAGCCAACACCTTTGGATCAGGCAACACGGTTCTTGCGGGCAACACCGGAAACCTCGTTCGAGACAACTACTACTTCGCGGGCTGGTATCTGGGTTCTAATCCTTATGCCACCGGTGCCACATACGACCTAAAAGCAAACATCTTTGCCTTCGCCAACTGGCAACAATACAAGGTCACCTACAAGACCACCGGCGCGGATGGGGGCACAATCGCTGCCGACGCCATCACCATGGGCTATCGAAACTTGCCGGTGGCGACATACGGAACTCTATATAAAAACGGGTACTTGTTCTCCGGATGGAACATCGGTGGCACGATCTATCAGCCTAGATCGACGATTGACCTAACCGGCAACGTTGACGCCGAACCCGTCTGGACCCAATGCCAGGTTACCTACAACGGGCAACAGGCGAACTCGGGAACGGTTCCGAGTGCCACTTTGGGTTGCTCCAACGTTATCGCCGGATCCGGCACATTAGCTCGTCGAAACTTCTACTTCGGCGGTTGGGCAATCGATGGCGTCGTCTATCAGCCTGGCGAAACCGTGACACTCGCTGGACACCGCACTGCTTATGCCGTTTGGAAGAAATACACAATGTCGTTTGATGGGTCTAGCGCTGATAGTGGCTCTGCGCCTGCAAACGTGTTCCACTTTGGCAGCATGACTATTCCAAGAAGTGCTGGATCGCTGGCGAAAGCTGGATATTACGTTTCAGGCTGGCGAATCAACGGAGTCGACTACCGCTTCGGAAGCAGCTACACCATGAATTCCGATGTGGTCGCGTCACCGATTTGGTCGCAGTACACGATCACCTACGCGAGCATTCCGCTTTACTCCGGTTCGCTCCCCACGGCGACGAACGGATTCGGCACGACTGAGTTGGCGAACCTGCAAGGCTTGGCTCAAGCCCCGACCAGAACCGGCTTCACCTTCGGTGGCTGGGTGATTGGTGGCGTGGTTTACCAACCGAACGACGCCTACAACTTGACCGGAAACGTAACGGCCTACGTTCGATGGGTTCGTACTCGATAAGTCCTGGCTAGGTCTGCCAGTGGGCTTTGGCGTGCGTTAGCCGGCCCTAAGCATCAGCATGAACTGGCCGCCGCCTGGGTTGACCTGAGTTTCAAAGCGCACACCCGGCGCGAACCGACTGAGTCGATCTAGCAGCCACTCGGATGCCGCGTCGGCATCGTCCGCGGTCATGCAACGTGCCACCAACTCGCGTCCACCCTTACGCGACAGGCGTTCGACGGTCTCGACAATCGGTGCAGGCTCTGCCACCAGCAGGTGCTCGGCCCAAGGCACTACAGGCGCAATCTTGCCTTTCATGGTGTTGCACGCGCGGTGAGCCAAACGTTCCACGCCAGCCCCACCCTTCTTACCCTTCGCCAAGCCAAAGCTGTCGACACTCGGGCCGAGATCGGCGTTCACCGACGCATCCGGGTCGACCGGAGCATCACACAACCAGCAGCGCCAACCGTCGGCATCGCCGACGCGGTCGAGGTCACTCATTTGCGCATCCCTTCGATTTGAGAACTACTCTAGCCAGCGAGATCGGGCACGGTCTTTGGGCGCACAATGAAAATCAAGCTGAGCAGGCCGACCAAGTAAGCCCCGCCCATCATCATGCCCAGCGGCGCCGCGTTGTCGAGTGGCACTAGCGTGTAAATCGGCGAGAACAACGAAGTCACCAAGAAGTTAGAAACACCCAACAGGGATGCGGCGGTGCCAGCCTCGTGTCCGTGCGGGGTCAGCGCGAGCGTCTGGATCAGCGGAATAGTTGCTCCGAAGGCCAGAATCAGCACCGCGAAGGCAATCTCGGCGAGCGCAAATGGGGCTTCGATTACACCGAATATGGTCAAGGCAAGGCCTGAACCGACGGCCGCGGCCACCGTGCCAACCAGCACCCACTGAGCCTTGAATTTCGCACCGAGTCGAGCTCCGATCTGAACACCGACAACCGACATCAGCGAGTTGAAAGAGAACCAGAAGCCGAACTCGTCGACGGTTAGCCCATAACCACCTTCGCGGAAGAGGAATGGCACCACGTTCAAATAGGCAAAGAGCGAAACGGTCTGAGCAACCGAAACGATCAGCAGACCGATATAGATTCGGTCGCGCAGCACGGCAACAAAGCGCTTGCCCATCCCGGCGAAGGCTGACTCCTTGCGGTCATCCTCGTGCAGCGTTTCCTTGAGAAACAGGATCGCCAAGAGGGCCACCACCGAGCCGAATCCGGCGAAGATTCCGAACACCTCGCGCCAGAGCACAACCTGGCTGAGCCAAGCACCGACGATGGGGCCGAGAATCGGCGATAGACCTTGCACGAGAAACACCCGCGAGAGCATTTTCATCATCGGCTTGCCAGCATAGAGGTCGCGCACCACGGCGTTCGCAAGAACACCTGCTGCGGATGCACCGATGGCCATGATGGTTCGAAGAGCGATGAAGGTTTCGATGTTGGTTGCCCACAGCATCCCCAGTGCCGCCGACGCATAGAGCACCACAGCCACGATCATTGGGCGACGACGACCAATCGAATCGCTGAGTGTGCCAGCGAAGATTTGACCGAAAGCGAAACCTAGGGTCACACCGGTCATGCTGAACTGAATCAGCGCACTTGTGACATCGAAGTCTTTTTCAATCGCAGGGTAAGAGGCGAGATAGGGGTCGATTGTGAACGGTTGAAGGCACATCGACAGGCCAAGCAGCAGGATAAAGATCAGACGTTGCTGCTTGGTTATTGAACTCACTAACCGAGTCTAACGCCGCTCTTTGGTGGCGGGTGGCGGCTCACGGATGCCGCTTCCGATGCGCTTAAGATTGGAGACATGTCTGACTTCAAATTCCTCAAAGGTTCTGAAGACTGGTGGCGTCAAGCCGTGGTCTACCAAATCTATCCGCGCTCATTCGCCGACTCTAATGGTGACGGCATCGGTGACATCCGGGGAATTATCAGTCGTGCGGATTACCTTAAGTCGCTCGGAATCGACGCGGTGTGGCTTAGCCCGCACTACCCTTCGGCTCTCGCCGACGGCGGCTATGACGTTGATGATTACCGAAACGTCGACCCAAGACTCGGCACCCTCGAAGACTTCGACGAGATGATCGAGCAGCTGCACCGTCGCGACATCCGTGTGATTGTCGACATCGTGCCCAACCACTCCGGCTCTAACCACGTTTGGTTCCAGGAGGCACTGCGCTCACCGAAGGGCTCACCCGCCCGAGACCGCTACATCTTCAGAGATGGCAAGGGTGAAAATGGTGAGATTCGCCCGAGCGAACTCGTGAGCCACTTTGGCCCGACCGCTTGGACCCGAATCACCGAGCCTGATGGCACTCCTGGCCAGTGGTACATGCACCTATTTGCGCCTGAGCAACCCGACTTCAACTGGGATAACCCTGAGGTGCGCGAAGACTTCTTGAAGACGATTCGTTTCTGGAGCGACCGTGGTGTTGACGGCTACCGCATCGACGTTGCACACGCCCTTACCAAGAATCTCGCCAACGGACACCTTCCCGAGCGCACCGGTTATGACTTGTCATTGGTGAAGCATGATGGCAGCGACGACCTGTTCGACCGCGACGAGGTGCACGAGATCTATAAGTCGTGGCGCAAGGTGTTCAACGAATACGATCCGCCACGCATGGCCGTGGCCGAAGCTTGGGTGCACCCAGAGCGCCGTCCGCCTTATGCGAGCACCGAAGAGTTGGGCCAGTCGTTCAACTTCGACATGCTCGGCGCGGGCTGGGATGCGGCCAAGGTCAAGTCGATCGCCGACTTCAATCTTGCCGAAGCCAAGAAGTTTGGTTCGAGCACCACGTGGGTGCTGTCAAACCACGACGTGATTCGTCACGCCACCCGTTTCGGGCTGCCAAACGGCCTCGACCTGTTCCGCTGGTATGCACCGAACCGCTTCAAGCCGGGTGTCGACGAGGTGACTGGATTGGCACGTGCCAAGGCTATGACCCAGTTGCTGCTTGCCCTGCCGGGATCGACCTATTTGTATCAGGGCGAAGAGCTCGGACTGCAAGAACACCTAACGATTCCAGCCGAGCAAATGCAAGACCCTCAGTTTTTCAGAAACCCAGACGTCGGTTTCAGTCGGGACGGCTGTCGTGTTCCATTGCCTTGGGCGCGCTCGGGCGCATCCCTGGGTTTCGGTTCGGGCGGTTCACACCTGCCTCAGCCGGCTTGGTATGTCGACTACTCGGTGGAGGCACAGTCTGGCCAGAACGGCAGCACGCTTGAGCTCTATCGCGAGCTGCTAAGGATGCGACGCGAACTGGTTTGCGCCGAAGAAATGGCTTGGGTCAAGCACTGGTTCAACAAGAATGTGTTGCACTTCAAGCGTCCGAATGGGTGGCAGTCGATCACTAACTTCGGTGACCGCCCGGTCAAGTTGCCTAAGGGGCGCCTGCTGGCAACGAGCCAACCGCTCGTGGATGGCAAGTTGGGGCCGAACACCACGGCTTGGCTGAAGTAATTCGGAGCCAGGACGATGCCAGATAAAGAAGACAAGACAGAGCCCTATGACCCCAACGTAGGCTGGGCCAAGAACTTCAAGAACTATCGTTGGCTGAACGCGATTCTGCCCGTGCTAGGCCCACTGGCTCTTCTCGGAATATTTCTGGTCGGGTATCTGACATTCGGTCTGGCTGCCTTGGCTTTGGCCGTTTTTGCGTGGTTTGACTATGCCAAGAATGCCAAGACCGAGGTGAAACGGTGGCTCTGGCGACTTGTCGCCGTTGTTGCGGCACCGTGGGGTGTCTACATGACCCTGTTGCAGTTCGTTCCGAGCTGGCGATGAGCGACTTTTTCGCGGGTCTCGCGCTACTCTTCCTTGGCGGTTGCATCGTTGCGGCCGCGGCAGTGTTGATTTATTCGATTGTCGGGCCGTTCTTCATGAAGTCAAACCCGACACCGCGTGCCACTTCGGGTTCGGACTCGCAGGCTCAAGCCTCCGGCACTTCACACAGCAGTAAACGCGATGAACAACTTCGGCTTGAAGACGAGGCCGACGAGGATGAGCTGCATCACTAGGTTGTCGTGTGGACCACGGCTCGTGGGCGGCTCGCAACAAGAGCACCCGTGTCGGCTAGTGGGCTGCTAAGCGATCCTCTGAATCTGCATCGCGTGGTGGCAGCGGTATAAGCATGCTCACCCGCTTTTGGTAGAGCTTGTAATCGGGATACTTCGAGATCGAGATCTCTTCGGTGAATCGAGTCGAGCCGATGAAAAGCCCGGTCAACACAAGCGCGCCGACCCAACTCCAGTTGCCAAAGCCGAGGCTTGCAAACGAGAACAGATAAATCACCCACCACTGCGACTGCTCTGCAAAAAAGTTGGGGTGTCGACTGACGGCAAACAACCCTGTTGTAAGAAAGCCTGGCTTTACATGGCGACCGGCTGCACGCTCAGCCTTTTTGAACTGATGGAAGTTCCACTGTTGCTGGTCGGCGATTGTCTCGAGCAACAAGAGTGCAATGAAAAGGCCTGCAAGCACAGCATCCACGGTTGAAAACGGACTTGGGTTTTGCAAAAGGTCGTTCATCGGCAACGTGATCAAGAAAAGAATGACGTTTTGGATGATCACGATGAAAACGATGTTGAAAATCTGATACTGCCAAGGCTTCATGCGCTGACGCAAGATTTCCCAACGATAGTCCTCGCCACCGGGAGCGTAGCCACCCTTGCGGGCAAAGTTGAAGGTCAGGCGTGCACCCCACAGGGTTATTAGCGAGGCCATGACGTTAAGGCGCATGTCGGTGAAGTTTGCACCGGCCGCAAACACCCACGCGTAAACAATCGGCACGATCGACCAGATGCGGTCGACCCACGAGGTGTCTTTGGTTGGAATGCTTAGAAACCAGGTTAGAAAGCAAGTTACGCCAAGCACCCAGTAGTTGATTTCGAGAGCAGTCATAGGGTTATTTTCTCGCCGCGACTTGCCCAATCCGTGCAGGCGGATGCAAGTTTTTTATCACAATTTCTGGTTGGGACGAGGTCTGTCAGGGTGGTCGAATTGCCGCTCCGAGCTACCGATTCGAGTGGCCCAGAGTCGCGGGTTAGCGCGCCTTCAGAATCACGTTTGGCAGTTCTGGGGCCGGAATCCAACCGCCAAGCGCATCCTCGACCTCGCCGAATCGGGCGTCACGTGCGTTCCATTTTTCGCGCATCTCAACGATCTCGGCGTGCGAGCGTCCGATGAAGTTCCACCACAAAAACAGTGGCTCGGTGAAAGGTTCACCGCCGATCAGAATAAGTCGAGCACTTTTGTCGCTCGAAATCTCGACAGTTGCCTCCCCGACCGGCAGGTAGGCGAGTGAATTTATGGCTACTACTTCGCCGTTAACTCGAACTTCTCCGTCGACGGCGAGAATCGCGTGCTCCCAGGTGGATTTCAGAGGCATTCGGGTGGAAGTTGCACCGCCCGGCAGGACGACCTCCGCCCCGATCAACGGTGTGTAGGTCTTGGCGGGAGAGTGCGCATCCCCGAACTCGCCGATAAACAGCGTCAGGGATGCACCGCCGAGGTCAAACCTCGGTAAGTCGCCATGGTGCTCGAAGTCAGCCGACGCATCTCGCACAGCTTCTGGCAAAGCGAGCCAAAGTTGAACCGCGTGGAGCGACTCGGTGCCGGCGAGTGAGCGCTCGGAGTGAGCAACTCCGTGTCCCGCAGTCATCAGGTTTAGCTGTCCTGGGCGCAACACTTGGCGGTGCCCGGCGGAATCGTTGTGCTCGACCAATCCCTGAAAAGGCCAAGTCACGGTTTGCAACCCAGCGTGAGGATGCGCGGCAACCTGCATTCCCTCGACCATGGGTGTCGGGCCGAAATGATCGAGAAAGACCCAGGCCCCAACGCGCCTTAGTTGGGCGTGGGGAAGGTTGCGGCGAACTTCGATTTCGGTTCGCGTTGAAAGTTTTACAGAGCGAGGCTCGATTACCTTGACCATCATTTTCAGCCTATCTGCAAGAAACCTCAGAGCCTCTCACGGTTAGGCTGTAACGGGCACGAGTTACAGATAGGACTGCAAGGATGCAGCAACAGCGAGCGAGCGCATGGCTGGCTAGCTACCTTGTTCTCGGTGTCATTTGGGGCTCTAGTTTCTTGTTTACACACGTCGCATTGCAAGCCTTTGCGCCAGTTTCAGTAGTGTTTTGGCGCTTATTCCTGGGCGGTGCAACGCTCGCCATCGTGATTGCAGTGCGCAAAATCGCGCTTCCAAAAAATTACAAGGTCTGGCTGTTGATGGCGGGTGGTGGTGCATTCATGAACGCCCTGCCGTTTGTACTTTTTGCCTACGCGCAACAACACATCACCAGCATCCTTGCCAGCATCATCAACGGCGCGACACCGATAATGACCTTGCTCGCGCTGCTCACGATTTTCCGAAGCGAAAAACTCAAGTTGAACGTAATCATCGGCCTGCTAATCGGCATGGTCGGCGTAATGATTGTTCTGGCGGTTTGGCAGGGATTCGGTGAAAACGATCCACTAGCCGTACTCGCCATGATCGGCGCAATTACCTGTTACGGAATCGGCGGACCATTCATAGTGAGGTTCCTCACCCCGTTGAAGATTCCAAACGAGGTCATGTCGCTGGGTCAAGTCGGCGCAGCCAGCATCATCGTGCTCCCCTTCTACCTGATGGCCCCACTTCCGACCGGACAGGTGACCGCCTCGGTGGTGTTTTGCCTAGTGACTCTCGGCGCGGTCGGCTCGGGTCTCGCGTACATCCTTTATTACCGAATCATCAAGCAGGTGGGTTCGGCCATTGCAAACTCAGTCACCTACCTGACACCGCTGGTGGCCACCATCCTGGGATTCCTACTGCTGGGCGAAAACCTGCACTGGTACGAGCCGGTCGGTGCGGTCATTGTGGTGCTCGGAGCGTTGATTTCGCAGGGCAGATTAAATCGGATGCTGGGCATCAAGGATGAGGTAAAAAAGTGAGCTCGGCATCGGCAGGCGGTGGGGCTCGGGTCGAAGGTGCTCGGGTCGAAGGGGCGCGGGGCGCGGGTGCTCGGGTGGACGCACGAAAAAGGTTCGGCGGAGGGTCCCGCTTCGGCGGAGGAAGATACTCGGTCGACCTCACGATTCTGGCGGTGGCAGTGGTTTGGGGCGCAAGCTACCTTGCTGCCCGCGAACTAACCAAGGTTGCCAGCATTGGCGGGCTCCTGGCGGTGCGATTCTTGCTTGCGGGCATAGTTCTGGGTCTCATCTGGCTGATCAAGCGCGAGCGCTTCAGCAAGACCGATGTGTTGCTTGGCACCGTTTTCGGTTTGACTCAGGCATCGATCATGTGGGTCGAAACCTGGGGCCTTTCAGTCACGACTGCAACGAACGCCGGTCTGATCATCAGCCTTACAATCCTTTTCACTCCGATTCTTGAAAGCGCTTGGAAGCGAAGTTGGCTCCCGAGAGGCTTTTTCATCGCGACTATTGTTTCGTTTCTCGGTCTCGTGATGCTGGTTGGCGGCAACGGAATCACCGCACCGAACTACGGCGATGCTCTGATGCTGCTTGCCGCTCTGGTTCGCACCTTTCACGTCACCGCACAGGGCCGCCTCACCGAGGGGCGCAAGGTTAGCTCGCTCAACGCCATCATGATGCAGTGCTTGGTTTGTGGAATTTGTTATTTGATTGCTGATCCACTCGGAGCATTGGCAGCCGCGACCACTTTCAACCTGCGCGAATGGGCAATCATGGCTTTCTTGGTGCTGTTCTGCAGCGTGTTTGCCTTTGCCGCGCAACTTTGGGCAATAAAGAAAACTTCGGCGAGCCGAGCATCCCTGCTTTTGAGCACCGAGCCGATCTGGGCCGTGGTCATCGGCTCAACGCTGGGTGGTGAGCTACTCGGCTGGATCGGCTACCTGGGCGCCGCAATCATCATCGCTGCGAGCTATGTTGGGCAGGGCATCGAACGACGCCACCGCGAGAGTCTCACTACTTCCGCTTGACGCTAATCGGCAGTCTCAGGGCACCGCTTGCGGTGCGCGGCACAACGGGCGACTTGGGAGCCACCGGAGTTACCAGCACAAACTTGTCACCCAACGCCGGGCGCGGGTCAGCCTCATCCTTGTTTGGCCAGTGAGCCATGGCCCACTCAGCCTGCGCAGTGATTGAGAGCGACGGGTTCACACCTGGGTTTGCCGACAGGGTAGAACCATCGAGGATGTGCAGGCCGGGCACCCCGAAGGCGCGAAGATATGGGTCGACGACTCCCCTGCTCGGGTCATCTGCGATCACACAGCCACCCAAGAAGTGCGCCGTCATCGGAATGCCGAACGGTTCGGTGACGACAGCGCCAGCGGTTCCGTTCATGTCGGCGGCGAGTTCGCGAGCAACCTCGTGCCCGGCAGGAACCCACGCCGGATTCTTCTCACCGTGACCCTGGCTTGAGGTTAGGCGACGCCCGAAAAGGCCGGGCTTCAACTTGGTGACAAGCGAATTGTCACGTGCTTGCATGACGAGCAAGATGAGTGTGCGCTCCGACCAGTCGCGGAGATTGTAAAAACTTGGAAGGCGATGCAAGTTTTTTAGCGTTACCCAAATCAACCGCAAGGGATTCGGAGTTGCACCGTTTTTGCCGCTAGCCATCACGCTTTGCAGCAAAGCCATGAAATTCGAGCCCTTGCCATAACGCACCGGCTCGATGTGGGTGTCTGGGCTTGGGAAAATCGACGAGGTAATCGCCGAGCCGCTCGAGTAGTCCACGTCATGCCCACGAGCAACCACACCGAGCAGGCTTTCGCTGTTGGTGCGACTCAAGTGGCCGAGGCGGTCGCTTAGCCCGGCAAGATGTCCTTTGGCGCGAACCTTTTGCAAGAGTTTTGCGGTTCCGAGTGCGCCCGCTGCAACGATGACCTGGCGTGCATAGACCTTGTTGGGCCACTGACCGGAGTTGCCCGTCCACGAGCTGGAGTCACGAGTTTCGAGACAGAACCACTCGCCATCGTCCACAGTGCGCTTTTCGATATCGACCACAGTGCAGTCCGACCAAACGTGAGCCCCCGCGGACTCGGCCAGATAAAGGTAGTTCTTGACGAGGGTGTTCTTCGCGCCATGACGGCAGCCGGTCATGCACTCGCCGCAGTTGGTGCAGCCAGTGCGTTCCGGTCCGACACCGCCAAAATAGGGGTCGCCTACCTGTTTTCCTGACTGCCCGAAGAACACGCCGAGCGGAGTCATTCTGAAAGTGTCGCCCTTGCCCATGCGTTCGGCGACTTGCTTGAGTGCTGCATCCGACGGGCTAAAGAAAGGGTTGGTTTCGACGCCGAGCATGCGTTCCGCTTGGTCAAAATATGGGTCGAGAACCTTCTGCCAGTCCGCGATTCCAGCCCAACTTCCGGTGGTGAAAAACTGTGCCGGTGGGCGATAAAGGGTGTTTGCATAAACCAGCGATCCGCCACCGACTCCGGCGCCCGACATCACCATAACGTTTTTCAAAAAGTCGATTCGCTGAATGCCTTTCAGCCCGAACCTTGGAAAGAACAGAAACTTTTTCAGTTGGAAAGAGTTCTTTGCAAAATCCTTGTCGGCATAGCGCGAACCGGCTTCGATCACTAGAACGCGATAGCCCTTTTCTACCAATCGAAGAGCGGCCACCGAGCCACCGAAACCAGATCCGATGATCGCGACGTCGAATTCGTCGAACCCTGCGTCTTTCCACAAACCAGCTCGAACATCCGGCCTCTTGCCAGCCTCACCCTGACTCCTAAGCGCGTCTTGAGACCCAGAGTTTGCTCGGTGAGTTGGCTGAGTCATCTGTGTTCGCCTCGGTCTGGTCTGCTAGCTCGGGTTGCTCAGTGGGTTAGAAGCCAAGCGCTCCTGCGCAACCCACTTCTGCTGATATCCGGTGGACGAAGCCATCAGGTCAAGGAACGGACGCGGGTCAAACTCCTCCGGTGCAACAACACCCTTGCCTTGCCAGGTTCCGTTTGCAAGAAGTTCGAGCGCGATCAACGGATTGAAAGCGGTCTGCCAAACGACAGCCTGGCTTTCATAGTTTTCATAAGCCCAAGCGTTGTCGGCAACGTGATAGATGTAAGTCGCGCGCGGCTTGCCTTCTTTGTCTTTGCCGGTCACGAGCGTGCCAGCACAGGTCTTGCCTTCCATGCGCGATCCAAGGGATGCAGGCTCAGGCAGAACGGCTACGACCACGTCGCGAGGCGCAACGTCGACGGGTCCCTGCGCCGAACGAACGCGCACCGGCTTGGTGCGGTCGAGCCCGAGCAGGTTGAGAGTCTTGAGCACTCCGATGAACTCGCTGCCAAGCCCATACTTGAACGAATACTTCTTGGCGTTCATCGTGCGCGGAAGCATGGCGACTTCTTCGTGCTCAACGTTGACGCACTCGACAGCGCCGATGCCCTCCGGGAAGTCGAAAACTTCTGGCTCGCTGAACGCACGGGTGGTGTACCAACCCTTGCCTTCTTCCCAAAGCAGTGGCGGGTTGAGGCACTCTTCGATGGTGGTCCAGATCGAGAAGGATGGTGCAAAGATTTCGTTGCCCTCATCGTCACGAACGACCAGGTTGCCGCCGTCTTTGACGCTGATCTCGTCGACCTCGCTGAACAGGTAGTCAACTGCATACCTGGCGAAGATGTTCGACAGACCCGGTTCGACACCGATTCCTACGAGGGCGAGCAATCCGGCACGCTCCCACTGGTCGTTCAGTGCGTACTGCTGGTCGCCTAGCTTGAGCCCCGCCTTGTGATATGGGTCGGTCTCGTGAGGTTCGCTGAGGCTCATTGCCATATCTAGGTAGTGGCAGCCGGCCGTGAAAGCGCCTGAAAACACCGTTGGAACAAACTTTGGTTCGACAGCATTGAGCACGTGGGTGATTGCAAACTCGCGACAAACTTCTGCAACACCATCTGCGGTGCTTGCATCGATTCGCCCGGTTACAAATTTCGCTGCAACAGCCTCCCCGTGCTTGCGGCGAATCCACTCGACGGTTCGTTCGGCTTTTGAAAGGTCGTAGTCTGCGACCACCATGGTTTCAAAGAAATCGCGCTCTGCGGCGATTTTTGCAATTGCGTCACCGACGCCACCGGCGCCGACTAGAAGAATCCTCATTGATAATCCAAATCGTTGAGCGTGCTCCGTGGGAAGAATCGGGAGCTTACGCTGTCAGCCTATCAAGCGGCTTGTTCGAGCGCCGCGAAGAGCACAGCAGCCGAAAGAAACTCTAAATCTTGGTTAGGTCGGCACTCGGGTCGTTGACCCAGTCGATCACGCCTTGCCACTGGCTGAAACCATCAAGGGTCGAAAAGTGCTTGGCTCCGTGAACCACAACCGCCTGCAACCCAAGGGGGTCGCCGACGCCGGCCTGAATTCCGCTCGGCTGCCACGGGTCAGCATCCGACCCGACCAAAACCACAGATCGGGTCGACTTGAAGAGTGCCGCGGCAAGAGTGGCATCGTCCTGCTGCACCAAAAAACTCGGCAGCGGGCTGATCGGCGACCGCTCAGGAGGCGCAACGAGCAACAAGCGTGAAACAAGTTCGGGGTGAGTCTCGCGGAGAGCGACGTGCATCCAAGTGACGCAACCCAGCGAGTGCGCAACGACAACAAGTTCTTCACCCTCGCGACCCTCAACCTCGGCCAGTTGCGCGAGCTCGGCCTCAACAACTTCGAGCCAGTCGTCGAGCTGCGGGTCATCCGGATTGGGCAACTGCGGATAAGAAACTACATGCCCCTGCGCGCGAAGCGCGGCTGCGAGGCGTCGCTGCCAGTGGCCGACCGGACGTTTGTTGGTCCATCCGTGGATGATGAGAACGCGAGCCATTTGCAACCTTTCTACCCCGAGCATAAACGAAGCCCGCCCGAACCTGAGGCTCGAGCGGGCTTTGTTTCGAAGTATGAACTTACTTCAGGGTGACCTTTGCACCGGCTGCTTCGAGAGCTGCCTTTGCCTTTTCTGCGGTCTCCTTGTTTACGCCCTCGAGAACGTTGCCTGGGGCACCGTCAACGACAGCCTTAGCCTCACCGAGGCCGAGGTTGGTGAGTGCACGAACCTCCTTGATGACCTGGATCTTCTGGTCGCCAGCAGCCTCAAGAACGACGTCGAACGAGTCCTTCTCTTCTGCGGCTTCAGCAGCGGCACCAGCGGCTGGTGCAGCAGCAACAGCAACAGGGGCAGCGGCGGTAACTTCGAAGACCTCTTCGAACTTCTTCACGAACTCGCTGAGCTCGATGAGCGAAAGCTCCTTGAAGGCCTCGATTAGCTGGTCAGTAGTCAGCTTTGCCATTTGGTTTTCTCCTTGTTTGTTTCAGGTTTTGTAAAGCGGATAAATCGATTAGTTCGCGGACTCTTGCTTCTGACGCAGGGCGTCGACTGCGCGTGCAGCCTGAGCGAGAGGAGCGTTGAACATGTAAGCAGCCTTGAACAGCGAAGCCTTGAAGATTCCAGCGGCCTTGGCCAATAGAACTTCGCGGGATTCGAGGTCAGCAAGCTTCTTAACCTCGTCTGCAGAAAGAGCGACTCCGTCGAGGAGACCGGTCTTTACTACGAGCAGAGGGTTTGCCTTAGCGAAGTCACGCAGAGCCTTTGCCACCGAGACAGCGTCTCCGTGAACGAAAGCAAGAGCGGATGGGCCCACGAGTTGACCGTCAAATGCGGTTACACCTGCGTTGGCTGCAGCGATCTTGATAAGCGTGTTCTTTGCTACGGCGTAGGTCGCGTCTGCACTGATGTTGCGGCGCAGCTCCTTGAGCTGGCCCACAGTGAGTCCGCGGTACTCGGTTAGCAATACGGCGGTCGAGCTCTGGAATTTCTCCGTAAGCTCGGCGACGTTAGCTTCCTTGTTCGCCATGGCACTCCTTGATTACTTAGTGCTGGTAGCCCCGGGTTCGAGAAATAAAAAAACTCCGGCGCAAGCGCACGGAGTTAAAACGCTCTTTCGAGCGAAGTTTCTGCATACACCTGCGCGGGCCTTCACTTTCGTGAACCTTCGTCGGCACAAGCGAAACTCAAGAGGATTCTTGGGATTTGCCCGTGACCGAAACCAGCGGTCTTTGGCTAGTCCTAAGTCTAGACCGTGCCACCGAGGATGCGCAACCCGCAGTTGCAGGTCGAACACGGGCTTTCGCCCGAAGACTTCGGCTACGGCTTGACCGTCGAATAGATTTCGAAACCCCAGGCCTTGAGCGAAGTAACCTTCGCGCCGGTGAACTTGACCTTAGCTCCATCGGAATAGCGGTAGTAGGTTTTGCCGTCTTTGACGAACTCGACCCGAGAGGTGACCGGCATGGCCGAAGGGTTCAGCACCACGATCACCTTGTTGCCGGTTTTTGCAACGCGACTGAAAGTAAGCATGATGCTGCTGTCGTTCTTGATGCGCTCATACGAGCCGCCTGCGGTGCCGTTCCAGAGTGCGGAGTTCTTGGTTTTCAGCGCGATCAATTTCGTGTAAAAAGCCTGAGCCGTTTTCGAACGGGTCGACGTGAAGTTCCAGTCGATCAAATCTTTTTCAAAGAATTTCAACTGCTTGTTGGAATCGACCTCTTGACCGTTGTAAATCAGCGGGATTCCAGGCACCGTGAATGTAAGAACTGCAAGGGTCTTCGCGCCCTTGCCATACATCGATGACAACGAGCCGTTCCAGGAGTTTTCATCGTGGTTAGTCACAAACAGCATCGGGTAGGTTCCGGCCTGGTAGTTCAGCTGTTGCTGCAAAACGTAGCCGATGAACTCGCCCTTTCCAGCAATACCGCTTCCGTAGTCGCGCAACAGATCCTTGAACTCCCAGCCGTAGTCGGCAACAAAGGACTTCGAGCGCAGCGAAGCGTTGCCCTGAGCCTCAGCCAACATGAACACCGGCTTGATGGTGCGCAGTTGGGCGGTCGCCGCATCCCAGAAATCGGTAGGCACGCTGCCGGCAACGTCGGCGCGATAGCCATCGATGTCAAACGCTCCAACCCAATACTTGAGCGCGTCGATCATCGCCAAACGCATCGCTGGCTTGTCGTAGTTAAGGTCGGCCACGTCAGACCAATCGGGAATAGGAGGCACGATGTTGCCCTGCGAGTCTTGGGTGTACCAGTCTTTGTGTTGGGTGATCCAAGGGTTGTCCCAGGCGGTATGGTTGGCAACCCAGTCGAGAATGACCTTCATGCCCGAATTGTGAGCGGCAGTGACCAGCTCACGAAAGTCGGTTGCGGTTCCGAGGTCGGGATTGATGCCCTTGTAGTCCTTCACCGAGTAGGGAGAGCCGAGCGAACCTTTTCGGTTGACCTCGCCGATCGGGTGAATCGGCATTAGCCACAGAATGTCGACGCCGAGCGCCTTGAGCCGTGGCATCGCCGCGGTGACCGAGTCGAAATCGCCCTTCTGCGAGAACTGGCGCACATTGACCTGATAGATCACGGCGTTTTTCATCCAAGATGGGGCGGTGTTCGCGGCGGTGGCTTCGGCCGCGTTTGCAGGCGGGGTAGCCACGACCGAACCAAGACCCAGACCGATTGCGCCAAGTGCAAGACCGATCAGAACGATGTAGGTGACCAGTTTGCGTTTCAAATCGACTCCTCGTTGGGCCTGCAAAAGCATGTAAAAACATGTAAAAGCTTGTAAGGCAAGCCTAGGTTAAATGAAAAAGCCGGTCGACCAAAGGGCCAACCGACTTGTTCAATTTTTGAAAGGCTTTAGCCTTCGGCGTTCTCGTTTCGACGAGCACGCGGACGCTTTACATCTGCCGGACGATCAGCCCAGCGACCCTTGCCGTTTCCGCCAAAGTTGCTGCGACCACGCGAACCGCCGCGGCTTGAGCCGTCACGGTCGCCACGATAGCCGCCGCCAGAGCGTCCACGGCCACCATCACGGTCACCACGTCCACTCCCGGCACGCGAGTCGCCAAAGTCCAACACCTCAGGTGCCGGTGGTGGCGCGATCGGGCCAGCAAGCTCTTCAAGCAGCGGTGACGCGGGGCGAACATCCGAGAAGATGCCGTCACGGTCGGCGCGACGCAAGAGGTCTTCGAGACGGCGACGACGGCTGCGTGGAATCAAAGTGACCACAACACCGTCCTTGCCGGCACGACCGGTGCGACCGGAGCGGTGCAGGTAGGTCTTGTATTCCTCAGGTGGATCAACCTGAATCACGAGCGAGATGTCATCAACGTGGATGCCGCGGGCAGCCACATCCGTAGCGACGAGCACACGAACATAGCCGTTCGTAAAGCGCTCGAGGTTGCGGTTGCGCTGGTTCTGGTTGAGGTCACCGTGCAGACGTGCCGCGGGAACTCCGGCGGTGGTCAACGATTCGCTCAAACGCTCAGCGGTCATCTTGGTGCGAGTGAAGATGAGGGTCTTGCCTTCACCCTGAACCAAGCGAAGCAGCACCTGGCTGCGGTCTTCCGGGTCGACCACGAGAACGCGGTGGGTGATGTTGGTGTGATCTTCATCTTCGTCGGCGACCTCATAGATGTATGGGTCTGGCAAGAATTCGCGAACCAGCGAGTCAACTTCGCGGTCGAGAGTTGCCGAGAAAAGCAGCTTCTGCGAGTCACCACAGGCGCGCATGATGCGACGAACCGGCTCGATGAAGCCGAGGTCGCACATGTGGTCTGCTTCGTCAACGACGATGGTTTCGATGGCGCTGAGGTCAACGATTCCCTGGGCCATGAGGTCTTCGAGGCGACCAGGGGTTGCCACGATGATGTCGGTTCCGCGGCTCATCGCGGTCTCTTGACGACGCTGAGGCACTCCACCATAAATACAGACGGTGAAGAAACCTACCGGACGAGCGAGACCCTTGATGGTGCGGTCGATCTGGTCGGCGAGCTCACGGGTTGGCGCGAGAATCAGGGCACGTGCCTGACCTGGCTTGCGCTGAACCGAACCGCCGGCAAGCAGCTTGGTGACGATCGGAGCCGAGAAGGCTACGGTCTTGCCAGAGCCGGTCTTGCCTCGTCCGAGCACATCGCGACCCGAGATTGCGGCCGGGATTGTCGCAGCCTGAATCGGGAATGGGTTTTCTGCACCCATTCCCTGAAGTGCGGTGATGAGCTTCGGGTGAAGGTTCATGGCTTCGAAGGTGGTTTCGATCATGGCGTCTTCATCGGCTAGGCCGGTGAGGCGCTCAAGAACGACGTCTTCTACGAAGGTCTTCTTGTTGGCGTTGTTCTTGCGAGCGTCGGCGAATTCTCCATCACGGATGCGGTCGCGCTCGACTCGGTCGCTACGACGTCCGTCGCGCTCAGGGCTGAAGCGGTCATCGCGTCGAGGACCACGGTTGTCGCGGTCACCGAAGTCACGACGAGGGCCACGGTCATCACGAGCACCGAAGCGGTCGTCACGACGAGGTCCACGGTTGTCACGGTCACGGTCACGGTCGAACGACGAACGAGCATCGCGACGGTCTGCGTCGCCAAACGGACGACGAGCCGGACGCTCATCACGAGCACCAAACTCGCGACGTGGAGCGCGGTCATCACGCGAACCGGAACGGTCGTCGCGACGTGGCGCGCGGTCGTCGAAGTCTCTGCGTGGTGCACGGTCATCGCGGTCACGGCCAGCGAATGAGCCACGGCGGTCGCCGCCACGTCCTTCAGGCTTGTTCTCGCGAGGAGTCCAGTCGCGACCATTGTCTGGGCGACCGTCACGGGTTTCGCGTGGCTCGGCACGACGTGCACGATCTTCGGCGTTGTAACGAGGCTTGCGTGCGCCGTCGACACCCGAGCGCTCTACGCGCGGCGAACGAACGTCGTCACGGCGGTCGGCACGAGGTGCGCGGTCGTCGGCGCGGTGCGGAGCGCGTCCGCCACGGCCGTCTTCACGGGCCTTGAAGTTTGAACCCTTAGCGCCTTTGGCACCACGGGCATCTGAGTTTTTCTTTGCGCCACGGCGTTCGCCAGGCTGGGCTCCACGCGGCGTGCGCGCAGAAGAGTTGCCAAAATTAGGCATGATTTTTTGTTCCTTTTGAGTTGTGTGGGTCGAAGGGAGTAGCTCCGAGCCGCGTTCATTAGTCGAACTGCGCTAACCCACACACGAGAATCTGTTCGCAATACGGCGAACTCTCAAACGAAGGAAGACTGGTGCATTCCGGCCAGCATCTAGGTAGCTGGGCGATTTTTAGTAATGCACTGCAAACGACTACTGTTACGTTTTTGTAACTCTCCAAGCCTAGATGCAAACGCTGCAAAAACCTAGAACTTTCTGCAAGCGGGCTGCAAACGAGGTGTTCTGGGGCTGAGTTAGAGCGGCACAACCCATTCGCCCGTTCGTGCAGAACGCACGACGGCATCAATCAGGGATGCTGCGCGCCGACCATCCGCGAAGGTGGGGAGTTTCGCGCTGGCGAGGCCCGTTTCGACTCCGACGTCAGAACCAGTCGCGGCCCAACCCGCGAAAGACGCATATGCATCGACCATGAAACGGTCGAACGACGGCTGGTAGTCGGCCGAGTCGAACTCGTTGAAGGCGAGCGGCGTGGCGCTGGGGCCCGCATCCGCGGTTTGAAAGCTGAAGCTCAGGTCGTTCGAGTGCCCTTCGGCAACCTGACTAACGACCACCCCACCCGTCGCCCCACGATCGGTTTCGAACTCGACCTCGGCGGTGTCTTCGGTTGGACGGTCGGCATAGAGATTCGAGAATCTGGCGCGCAAGCGTGTGATTCGGTGGCCGGTGACGAACTCCATGAGGTCACACCAGTGGATGCCGACGTCGGCGAACACGCGCGACTCTCCCCCGAGCGCCGGGTCGACTCGCCAGTTGATTGAGCCGGGAGCGAGCAACCAGTCTTGCAGGTAGGCACCCTCGATGTGCTTGAGCTGACTTGAGCCACCGCCAACCTCGGCGAGCGCTCGCAACTGTGCGTGCATCCCCGTTGCGACCTCGTAATAGCGATAGATAAAGGGAACGACGGTCGGAATTCCGTGCGCGTCAGCCAGCTCGAGCATTCGGTCGGCTTCGGCCAGGG
>ERZ650311.395-NODE-395-length-28497-cov-8.462239_pt1 | contig 28497 bp, 29 predicted proteins | sample MGYA00376247_ERZ650311 | MGnify/ENA primary metagenome ERZ650311 (study PRJEB26733, sample SAMN07839324) | wastewater metagenome | biome: small river; feature: stream; material: water | place: USA: North Carolina | collected 2016-07-28 ...
CAGCTGTTTATCTAGATGATCAAACAATGATCTTCTCAGCAACAACAGCATCAAAAACTCCAAAGGATCAATTTGATTTCTTCCCATTAACAGTTGATGTTGAAGAGAAGATGTATGCAGTTGGTCGTATCCCAGGATCATTCTTCCGTCGCGAAGGTCGTCCATCTGAGGATGCAATTCTTACCTGTCGTTTGATCGACCGCCCATTGCGTCCATCATTCGTAAAGGGACTTCGTAACGAGGTTCAGATCGTTGTGACTGTTATGGCACTCGATCCAGATCATATGTATGACGTTATCGCTATCAACGCGGCATCAATGTCTACACAACTTGCAGGACTTCCATTCTCTGGTCCAATTGGTGGCGTTCGCGTTGCATTGATTGATGGTCAGTGGGTTGCATTCCCTAACCACTCACAGGTTGCTAACGCAGTCTTTGACATGGTTGTTGCAGGTCGCGTAACTAAGGATGATGTTGCAATCATGATGGTTGAAGCAGAAGCTACAGAGCGCACAATTGAGTTAATCAAGGGTGGCGCTCCAACTCCTACTGAAGAGGTTGTTGCTCAAGGACTTGATGCTGCAAAGCCATTTATCAAGATTCTCTGCGATGCTCAGTCAGCTCTTGCAAAGGTGGCCGCAAAGCCAACTGCAGAGTTCCCAGTGTTCTTGGATTACCAGGATGATGTTTTTGCTGCTGTTGAAAAGGCCGCAAAGGATGATCTAGCAAAGGCGCTAACAATTGCTGGAAAGCAAGAGCGCGAGACAAAGATCGATGAGATCTCAGATTCTGTAAAGGAATCAGTTAGTGCTCAATTTGAAGGACGCGAAAAGGAAGTTTCAGCAGCGTTCCGTTCACTAACAAAGAAGCTTGTTCGTCAGCGTGTATTACGCGACAAGATTCGTATCGATGGTCGCGGACTTCGCGATATCCGTGCGCTATCTGCTGAGGTTGAAGTAATTCCTCGCGTACACGGTTCAGCGATCTTCGAACGTGGCGAGACACAGATTCTTGGAATCACAACTCTCAACATGCTCAAGATGGAGCAACAGCTCGATACTTTGAACCCTGAAAATCACAAGCGTTACATGCACAACTACAACTTCCCACCATATTCAACTGGTGAAACAGGTCGTGTTGGTACACCTAAGCGCCGCGAAATCGGTCACGGTGCACTCGCAGAACGTGCATTGATTCCAGTAATTCCAAGCCGCGAAGAGTTCCCTTACGCAATCCGTCAGGTTTCTGAAGCGCTTGGTTCAAATGGTTCAACATCAATGGGTTCAGTTTGTGCATCAACACTTGCACTTCTGAACGCTGGTGTTCCACTTCGTGCACCTGTTGCAGGTATTGCAATGGGTCTTATCTCAGATGATGTCGATGGCAAGGTTGAGTACGTTGCATTGACAGACATCTTGGGTGCAGAAGATGCATTCGGAGATATGGACTTTAAGGTTGCTGGAACAAAGGACTTTGTTACAGCTCTTCAGCTTGATACAAAGCTTGATGGAATTCCTGCATCAGTTCTTGCTGGTGCACTTCACCAGGCAAAGGAAGCACGTCTTGCGATTCTTGATGTTATGGCTGAAGCAATTGATGCTCCAGATGAGATGAGCCCATTTGCTCCACGCATTATCTCTGTGAAGATTCCAGTTGATCAGATTGGTGCAGTAATCGGACCTAAGGGCAAGATCATTAACCAGATTCAAGATGAAACTGGCGCAGATATCTCAATCGAAGAGGATGGAACTATTTATATCGGTGCTACCGATGGTCCATCAGCTGAGGCTGCACGCGCACAGATCAATGCGATCGCAAATCCACAAATGCCAGAAGTTGGTGAACGTTACCTAGGTACAGTCGTGAAGCTTGCAGCATTTGGTGCATTCATCTCATTGATGCCTGGCAAGGATGGACTGCTTCACGTTTCTCAGATCCGCAAGATGCATGGAGGAAAGCGAATTGAGAACCTTGAAGATGTCATGAAGGTTGGCGACAAGATCCAAGTTGAGATCGGCGAGATCGATCCAAAGGGTAAGTTGTCTTTAGTTCCTGTGCTTGAAGATGGAACAACTGGTTCTGCTGAATAAATGAGCGTACGTCGTTCAGTTTTACCTAGCGGTCTGCGTATCGTTACTGAAGAGGTTCCTTCGGTACGCAGCGCCGCGATTGGTATCTGGGTAAATGTTGGTTCTCGTGATGAAACCCCGGCCGTTGCTGGGGCTTCTCACTTTCTAGAGCATTTACTCTTTAAAGGTACGAAGCGACGTAATGCATTAGAGATTTCTGCATCAATCGAATCTGTTGGTGGCGAGATGAACGCCTTCACCAGCAAGGAGTACACCTGTTTTTATGCACGTGTCATCGATACTGATTTACCAATGGCTATTGATGTTGTTTCAGATCTGATTACCTCATCTGTGGTGTCAGCGCTAGATGTCGATGCTGAGCGAAAGGTTGTGCTTGAAGAGATTGCAATGCGCGATGATGATCCAAGTGATTTAGTGCATGATCTTTACGCTGAAACTTATTATGGCGATACTCAGTTAGGTCGCCCTATTCTGGGAACTATCGATTCCATTAATAACATGAGCCGTAATTCTGTATTTAATTACTACAAAAAGCGTTATCTGCCACAAGATTTAGTAGTTGCCGTAGCTGGAAACATAAAGCACAAAAAGGTTGTGGCAATGGTTGAAGCTGCACTTTCTCAGGATGGTTTTTTGAATACAAAGGGCACACCTGTAATTCGCCCCAATGTTCCAGTCAAGAAGAGCGCACAGCAATCGGTTGGACTAATTAACCGCCCAACTGAACAAGCTCATATGTTTTATGGCATGGAGGGTGTAGCTCGCCATGATGATCGCAGATTTGCGATGGGAATTTTAGCCTCAGCACTTGGTGGAGGTATGTCCTCACGTTTATTCCAAGAGATTCGCGAAAAGCGCGGACTTGCCTATTCTGTATATGCCTACGCCCAACAATTTGCCGGAAGCGGACAAATTGGTTTTTATGCAGGGTGTAACCCAAGTAAGGCAATTGAAGTTGTCGAAATTATTCGCGAAGTTTTAGCTGATGTTGCAGCCAATGGAATGTCACATGAAGAGATTGAACGTGCAAAGGGTGCCGTGCGTGGCTCATTAGTGCTGAGCCAAGAGGATTCAGGCTCTCGCATGAGTCGCATCGGTAAAAATGAGATCGTCTATGGCCACGTGATGGGGTTTGACGATATTTTGAAGGCGGTTTCAGCGGTTAATGCTCAGGACATTAAGGAAATTGCTAGCGAGTTCTTAACAAAAACGCCTACCCTTGCAGTTGTAGGTCCATTCAAATCAGAGTCAAAGTTTGAGAAGGTGTTGAGCAAATGATTAATGTTGCAGTATTAGGCGCGCGCGGTCGAATGGGATCTGAAGTCGTTAAAGCTGTTGAAGCAGCTGAAGGTTTAACACTTGTTGCAGCGCTAGATCTAGGTGATTCTCTTGATCAACTCAAGGGATCTGCAGCACAAGTGGTTGTGGATTTCACAACTCCAGATAGCGTTATGAACAATCTTGAATTCTTGATTAATAATGGAATCAACGTTGTAGTTGGTACTACAGGTTTTGATGACAGCAAACTTGCGACCGTTAAAGGCTGGCTTGCTGCTAATCCTTCAGTTGGTGTACTTATTGCACCTAACTTTGCCATCGGAGCGGTCTTAATGATGGAGTTTGCAGCGAAGGCTGCCAAGTACTTCGAGTCTGCGGAAATCATTGAACTTCATCACCCAGCAAAGGTGGATGCTCCATCTGGAACAGCGGCACGCACCGCCGAACTTATGAGTGCTGCACGTAAAGAAGCTGGACTTGGCGCTATGCCCGATGCAACAAGTACTGCATTAGATGGGGCGCGTGGCGCGGTGGTTGGCGATGTTCCTGTGCACTCAGTGCGCGCACGTGGCTTAGTCGCACATCAAGAGGTTTTATTTGGCGGACTTGGGGAGACTCTAACAATTCGTCACGATTCAATTGACCGAGCAGGATTTATGCCAGGCGTTATTCTTGGCGTACGTAAAATTGTTAACCATCCTGGCCTAACCCATGGCCTCGATAAGTTCATGTAAGGAGCGACCATGTCAAAAGATCAGATCACTATGTACGGTGCCGATTGGTGCGGAGATTGCCGTCGTTCTAAGCGTTTGTTTGAAGAGCTCAATGTTGAATACACATTGATCGATACCGATGCAGATGTAACAGCTGCTGATAAGGTCATTGAAATTAATGGTGGAGCTAAATCAATTCCAGTAATTGTTTTCTCAGATGGCACACACCTAACTGAGCCATCAGATAATGATCTAAAGGCAAAGCTTCAATCTCTAGGGATTATCTAAAACCAGTTGTAAATCGCTGCCGATGAAACTGCAGCGGAAATAACCACAATTGGGAATGGCGCTTTGAGCAGCAAAGCGATAATGGCAACGCCAAGACCTACCAAACGTTGATCAACCATTAGCTTTGATTTTTCAGAAAAACTTTGCACGGCAACTAAAGCGCTCAAAAGGGCGATTGGAATTAAGGCGTTAATCCTTTGAATCTTGGGGTGCGATAACCACTTTTCAGGAACAGAGTGGCCTGAGTACTTCAAAGCGAATGCAATGACGCTGGTACCAATTGTTGCAATCCAGTAGGAGTTCATTTTTTCAACCCCACAGCGATCGCGATAAATGCTGTTGCGATGATCGGCAATCCAGCCGGCAAAATTGGTGTCATCGCTATTGCAAAAAGTGCACAACCAACGGCCAATGTACGATCGAAATTACTTTTTAAGCGTGGCCATACAAGACCTAGAAATGCTGCAGGGACGGCCGAATCCAAACCAAATGCCCGAATATCGCCCATAGCTTGTGCGCCAAGTGCCCCTGCTAGGGTAAATAAATTCCAGAATACAAATACGCCTACACCCGTGTACCAAAACCCTTTTCGCATTTCATCTGGCCCACGGAGCTCTTGACCTAATGCAACCCCGGTTGATTCATCAATTGTTATTTGTGCTGCCAAAACTCTTTTGAGACCGCGGACTTTCAATCGTGGAGCCATGATGACTCCATATAAAGCATTACGAACTCCAAGCAATGACGCGGTTGCAATTCCACTTATCGCAGATCCACCAGCACCAAGTACTCCGATCACAGCAAATTGCGAAGCTCCTGAAAAGGTAAGTAATGAAAGTAAGCAGCTTTGAAGAACGGTAAAACCATTAGCAACCGCTGCGGCTCCAAAGGCGACACCATATGCCCCGACAGTCAGGGAAACACTCAGGGAATCCCTGAAAGTGGCGGAGGCAACTTTGGACACGCGGCTATTGTGCCGTATAAATCCATGAGCCCATAGGGGCAACTGGATAGGGTGCGACCATGAGTGAAGAGATTATTTATCGCGATGATGTGACCGTTGAATTGGTTAAATCCAGTGCAAGTGATGCAGATGTAATTTGGGCTGCGCGCGTTTCTACAGCTGGAGAGCAATCAATGGATGAGATCGGCGAAGATCCTGCTCGCTCCGCCGGATTAATTAACTATCTTGCACGTGAACGTCACGGCTCTCCATTTGAGCACACCTCAATGACATTTTTTATATCAGCGCCAATCTTTGTCTTCCGCGAATTTATGCGTCACCGCATCGCCTCTTACAACGAGGAGAGCGGTCGCTACCGCGAGTTGAAGCCTGTGTTTTATATTCCATCAAAGGATCGAAAGCTGGTTCAAGTTGGTAAGACTGGTGCGTATACATTTGTTGATGGAACAACGGAACAGTTTGATGTAACAGTTGCTTCAATGAAACTCGCATATGTTGCAGCCTACGAGAGCTACCAAAAGATGTTGGATGCTGGTGTTGCACGTGAAGTTGCTCGTGCCGTATTACCAGTTGCAACCTACTCATCTATGTATGTCACAATGAACGCTCGAGCATTAATGAACTTCCTGTCTCTGCGCACCGCACGCGATGGCTCACACTTCCCGAGCTATCCGCAACGGGAAATCGAGATGGTCGCCGAGAAAATGGAAGCGGAATTTGCGAAATTAATGCCACTTACATACGGAGCCTTTGAAAAGTCTGGACGAGTCGCCCCTTAATACGGGTAGAGTTCACCGTATGACAACCGCAGCTCCATTCGGACGGCTTCTGACCGCGATGGTCACACCCTTCACAAAGGATGGTGCGATCGATTGGGCAGGTGTTGAAACACTCGCAGCTCACCTTGTTGCAAATGGCCATGATGGAATTGTTGTTAATGGAACTACAGGTGAGGCTCCAACAACCAAATCCTCTGAAAAAGAGGAGATCATTCGGGTTGTTCGAAACACTGTTGGGCCAACAATCAAAGTTTTATCTGGTGCCGGCGATAATGAAACCGAGTACTCGATCAATCAAGCCAAGCGAACTGAAAAAGCTGGCGCAGATGGATTGCTTGTAGTCACTCCGTATTACAACAAACCACCACAAGCAGGAATTGAAGCTCACTTCCGAGCAGTTGCAGATGCAACCGATCTTCCAATGATGATGTATGACATTCCCGGTCGTACAGGAGTTCCGATTGAACCTGACACACTTGTTCGACTTTCAGAACATCCACGTATCGTTGCGCTCAAAGACGCAAAGGGAGATGTTGCTTCAACCTCTTGGGTGATCAAGCGTTGCGGAATTCCGGTGTATTCAGGTGATGACATTCTCAATCTGCCGTTATTGTCTGTAGGAGCAGTTGGCTTTGTATCAGTGTGCGGCCACACAGTCGGAAAAGATCTAAAAGAGCTTCTTGATGCTTGGTTTGCGGGAAATGCAGCTCGCGCACTTGAAATTCACCAGAAGTTGCTACCTGTTTATACCGGCACATTTAGAACACAGGGTGCGATTCTGACTAAAGCCGCACTTACTCTAATGGGCCTACCAGGTGGCCACACTCGTCTTCCTCTAGTCGATGCTACTGATGCACAGATCGCGCAACTGCGTGAAGATCTACGTGCAGGTGGCGTTGCAGTTAACTAATGAATCATCCACATCCCAACTTAAGTACGCCACCAAAACTTGTTGATGGTGGTTTGCGCATCGTCGCATTAGGTGGATTAACTGAAATTGGCCGCAACATGACGGTCTTTGAATATAAATCAAAGCTGCTTATTGTTGATTGCGGTGTTTTATTTCCCGAAGACAATCAGCCAGGAATCGATTTAATTCTCCCTGATTTTTCATATATTCGAGATCGCCTCAATGATGTCGTAGGTATCTTTCTTACTCATGGCCATGAAGACCATATTGGCGCAGTTCCATACCTATTGCGCGAACGTGGAGATATTGCAATTTATGGATCTGCACTCACTCTTGCCCTCATCACAGCAAAGCTCAAGGAGCATCGAATTTCACCATTGACTCGTGAGGTTAAAGAGGGTGGCACAGAAGATATTGGGCCCTTTACCTTGGAGTTTGTTGCCGTTAATCACTCGATTCCAGATGCGCTAGCAGTGGTGATTAATACAGATGCAGGTCGCGTACTTGCAACCGGTGATTTTAAAATGGATCAACTTCCACTAGATGGTCGCATTACCGATTTGCGCACCTTTGCTCGGCTTGGTGAACAAGGCGTGGATCTATTTATGGTGGATTCAACTAACGCAGATATTCCTGGATTCACACCATCTGAACGTGAAATTATGCCAGCGCTTAATCGCGTGATCTCATCTACACGACGACGAGTAATTGTTGCCTCCTTCTCATCTCATGTGCACCGTGTTCAGCAGGTCATTGATATCGCAGCACAGCATGGTCGTAAAGTGGTTTTTATCGGCCGTTCAATGGTTCGCAATATGAAGATCGCCGAAGATATGGGTTACCTGAATGTTCCGGCAGATCTTGTATTGGATGCAAAAGATTTAGATCAGTACGATGACAATGTTGTTTTGATTTGTACTGGTTCGCAAGGCGAACCGATGGCGGCGCTATCTCGAATGGCAAACGGCGATCACCAGATCAGAGTTGGTGAGGGAGACACGGTAATTCTTGCCTCCTCACTTATTCCTGGAAATGAAAACTCGGTTTTCCGTGTCATTAATGAGTTAACGCGATTTGGTGCAAAGGTAGTTCACAAAGCAAATGCCATGGTGCATGTTTCTGGCCACGCTGCAGCAGGTGAGCTGCTGTATTGCTACAACATTGTGAAACCAAAGTATGTACTACCAATCCATGGTGAATGGCGCCACCTAAAGGCGAATGCTGAGTTGGCGATTCAATCAGGAGTTCCTCGTAGCAATACCTTCATCATTGATAATGGCGTAGTGATTGATCTTGTAGATCATGAAGCAGAGGTCGTCGGTGCAATCCCTGTGGGATTTGTATTTGTTGATGGGCAAAGCATCGGAGATATCACTGAAAGCTCATTGAAGGATCGCCGAATATTAGGCGAAGAGGGATTCATCTCCTGTGTTGTGGTTATCGATTCGCAAAGCGGAAAAATAGTTGCAGGTCCAGATATTCATGCTCGCGGATTCAATGAAGATGCGGCAATGTTTGATGAGGTAAAGCTTCGAATCGAAAAGGCGCTAGCAACAGCGGTTACAGATGGAATTAATGGAACGCATCAACTATCGCAAATTGTGCGAAAGACAATTGGTGGATGGGTTGGGGGAGAGCATCGTCGAAAGCCGATGATTGTTCCCGTCGTTATAGAGGTTTAGAGCGCGGCGCGCCTAGTAGGTAAGAAATTGTCATTCCTTTACGATCGGGCGTGTGGCCAAAAGGAAAAAAGCGAAATCTAAGTCAGGTGCTGTAGGCGGAGCGCTTGGACGTGGGATCGGCGCTACTTGGCGATTCATCTCTAAAACTCTTGGAAAAGGCGTTCGATACCTCGCTCGTGGTGCTCGTGATTTAGATCCTGCACATCAACGAGATGGACTCGCTTTTTTAATTTTAATCCTCGCACTTATCGCAGCCGCGGGAACCTGGTTTAACTCTGAAAATGTACTTGGACGTGCGGTCTACTCCGTAACGTATGGGGGATTTGGTCGCATCGGCTTTTTTGCTCCGATAGTGCTTATCTACTTTGCCTTTAGATTGTTTAGAGTTCCGGAAGATTCAAAAGCAACTGGCCGAATCATTATTGGAACCTTTGCTTTGCTTCTATCATCAACTGGTCTTGCACATTTACTTAACGGTTCAGTTGGAACTGGTGCTACCGCAATGCGCCATGGCGGCGGGTGGCTTGGGTACGCAGTCACAAAACCATTAGTTGGTTTGATGACATCAGTCCTTACTTACCCAGTTCTTATCATCGTATTTATCTTTGGACTCTTGGTGGCAACTGCAACTCCAGTCTCTGAAGTAATCACAAGGATTACGACACTGAGTAGTTGGCTTTGGTCGAAAAAACCGGAACGACGCGAGCGGGTTGAAGAAGATTTTGAGATTACAGACACGCCAGCTTTTGATACTCCAGTTGTGGCTGCATGGAATGAGCCAGAAGAGGAGGATGAAGAGTTAGATGAGGAAAGTTTTGATGAGGAGTTCACCGTTGAGGTTCCAGTAGCTCCGGCTACCCACGTCAACGAGAACACTGTTGCTGCCAAGCGACCAGAGCAGTTGTTGCTCACTGCAGATGTGAAGTATGAACTTCCCGCACCTGACATCCTGCGCGCAGGACCTGCAGCCAAGGCTAAGAGCAAAGCGAATGAAACTGTAGTCGCTGCTCTGACTGAAGTATTTTTGCAGTTTGATATTGATGCACAGGTAACTGGTTTCATGCGTGGACCAACAGTTACTCGTTATGAAGTAGAACTTGGAAATGCGGTAAAGGTAGAGCGAATTACCGCTCTGGCTAAAAATATCTCGTATGCGGTTGCTAGTAGCGATGTAAGAATTCTTTCCCCAATTCCTGGTAAGTCTGCCGTTGGTATTGAGATTCCAAACGCTGATCGTGAAATCGTGGCACTGGGTGATGTTTTACGCTCAACGGTTGCAGGTCAAGATCTGCATCCGATGTTGGTTGCCCTTGGTAAAGATGTTGAGGGTAATTTTGTATGCGCGAACCTTGCCAAGATGCCTCACTTGCTCGTTGCAGGTGCCACTGGCGCAGGTAAGTCTTCAATGATTAACGCAATGATTACCTCTATCTTGATGCGCGCAACACCTGATGATGTTCGCTTAGTCTTGATTGATCCAAAACGCGTAGAGTTAACGGCGTATGAGGGAATTCCTCATTTGATTACTCCAATTATTACCAATCCAAAGAAAGCTGCCGATGCGCTCACATGGGTAGTACGCGAAATGGATCTTCGCTATGAAGATCTCTCAACCTTTGGGTTTAGACATATCGATGATTTCAATAAAGCTGTTCGCGCAGGCAAGGTCACCGTTCCTCCAGGTAGCGATCGAACCGTTGAGCCGTATCCCTACTTATTAGTGATTATTGATGAGTTGGCTGATCTCATGATGGTTGCGGCAAAAGAGGTTGAGGAATCTGTAGTACGCATTACACAACTTGCTCGATCTGCTGGAATTCACTTAGTGCTTGCAACTCAGCGCCCCTCAGTTGATGTTGTAACAGGTCTCATTAAGGCAAATGTGCCATCTCGTTTATCCTTTGCAACAAGTTCGCTTGCAGATAGCCGAGTTATTTTGGATAGCCCAGGTGCTGAAAAGTTGGTCGGTCAAGGTGATGGACTCTTTATTCCCATGGGGGCAAGCCGCGCAATTCGTATTCAGGGTGCGTATGTATCGGAACGTGAAATTGAAGCGGTTACTACTCATGTAAAGAAGCAGTTAAAGCCTCGATATCGTGATGATGTGACAGCACCAGTTAATCAAATGAAGATGGTCGATAAAGAGATCGGCGATGATTTAGATATTTTGTGCCAAGCTGTTGAGTTAGTTGTTGGCACTCAATTTGGTTCAACTTCTATGTTGCAACGCAAATTGCGTGTTGGTTTTGCTAAAGCTGGTCGGTTAATGGATTTGATGGAGTCTCGAGGAATTGTTGGACCATCTGAAGGTTCAAAGGCTCGCACTGTATTGGTTAAGCCTGATGAACTTGATTCAGTACTGGCCACGCTTCGCGATTATTAACAGATGGTGAATTAAACAGGGGAAAACCCTTCTTTCACCCCTGCTTGTCACACTCACCACTAGTCACATTCACCTCTTGCGACTTACACTTGTACCTCACCCCGAATCTGGTTTGAGGAAAAATAGATGTCTCTTGGCTCAATGATCTCTAAAGCGCGCGTTGACGCCCGCTTGAGCATTGAAGATCTATCAGCTTCGACAAATATTCGAATTCCATTAATCCGCGAAATGGAAGCAAATAATTTTTCAAATTGTGGTGGAGAGACCTACGCACGTGGACACATTCGCAATATCGCACAACGTCTAGGTGTGGATCCTCAGCTATTTCTTTCTGCCTTTGAGGCAGAACACATGCAAGCCGATCGCTCTATGCAGGACATGTTGGTAGAAACAAATGCCATGAAGCAGCCGGAAGAATCTCGAAAGGTTTCCTGGAAAACCCTCTCTTCTATTTCTGTAGTCTCACTTTTAATTGTTGGCCTTATTCAGATAATCGTTTCTAACACATCATCATCTGAGATTCCAAAGCCTGTTAGTAGCGTTACTCCCACTGCAACAGCAGCGGCAACTCCTGAAGCATCACCTTCAGGTGAGGCAACTCTTTCAACTGGCGCCGGTGTCGAGGTTGTTATTAGCGCTTCTAGGGCAAAGAGTTGGCTCTTTGTTTCAGATGCATCAGGAAGAACATTATTTAGTGGACAGATTTCCAAAGGCACAACCAAGACCTTCACCACAGATGTCTCTTTAAACTTCAAGATCGGCAATGCTGGAGGAGTAGATCTTGTAGTTAACGGTAAAAAAGTCGATTCTGTCGGTAGCGATGGTGAAGTAGTGAGCCTTTCTTACGGAGTCGATTCGTAAAAGCAGCAAACAAGGTAAGATTGTGCAAATGAAGCGCACAGTTGCAGTTGTCACTTTAGGGTGCGCACGTAATGAAGTTGATTCTGAAGAGCTGGCGGGACGCTTAGCTGCAGATGGCTGGACATTGGTCGATGATGTTGAATCCGCCGAGGTTGCGCTTGTAAATACATGTGGATTTATTGAATCCGCCAAAAAAGATTCAGTTGATGCCCTGCTTGAAGCGAATTCGCTGAAAGGGCATGGCACAACACGTGCGGTTGTTGCTGTTGGATGCATGGCTGAGCGTTACGGTAATGAGTTAGCTGAAGCACTTCCTGAAGCAGATGCAATTTTAGGTTTTGATGATTACAAAGATATCTCAGCTAGATTGCAGTCAATTGTTGCTGGCGAATCACACAAGGCACATGTGCCTCGTGATCGTCGTGCACTGCTTCCGATTGCACCAGTAGATCGTGCAGATGCTCGTGAAGAGGAGGAGTTTTCACGCAAGCGCCTAGGCGTTGCACCATGGGCACCGTTAAAGATCGCATCAGGTTGTGATCGTCGTTGTTCATTCTGTGCAATTCCATACTTCCGCGGCTCCTTTATCTCTCGCAAGCCAACTGAAATCATCAAAGAGGCTCGTTGGCTTGCGGAAAATGGTGTCTCTGAAATGTTTTTAGTAAGTGAGAACACCACCTCTTATGGAAAGGATCTGGGGGATCTCCAACTAATGGAGAAAATCCTTCCTGAAATCGCAGCGTTACCTGGAGTAGAGCGCGTTCGACTTTCATATCTTCAACCTGCTGAGATGCGTCCAACTTTGCTTCAGGCAATAATCGCTACAGATAAGACAGCTCCCTACTTTGATCTCTCTTTCCAGCACACCAGTCCAACAGTTTTGCGCAGAATGCGCCGCTTTGGAGATAGTGAAAAGTTTTTGCATCTGATTAATCAAATCCGAGTTTTGTCGCCAGAAGCGGGAATCCGATCCAACTTTATTGTCGGTTTTCCGGGCGAGACTCAAGAGGATTTTGATGATTTAGCTAACTTCATTACTCAAGCTAAGTTAGATGCGGTTGGAGTATTTGGATACTCTGATGAAGACAACACCGAAGCTTTAGATCTGGCTGACAAGGTTGACCCAGAAATCATTGCTCAGCGGGTAGAGAGTTTGTCATCGCTTGCCGATGAAATGGTCTCGCTTCGAGCACAGGCTCGCATTGGTGAAAATGTTCGTGTTTTGATTGAGGATGAAGAGCTACAAGAAGGTCGAGCTGCTCATCAAGGCCCCGAGGTAGATGGAACAACCTCATTTATAGGTACTAATTTTACAGTGGGGCAGTATGTTGAGGCAGTGGTCATTGATTCAATGGGTGCAGATTTGGTAGCTAAACCGTTATGAACCTTCCTGCATTTGTAACGCCTAACTTCATTACCGTTCTGCGCGTTTTATTTGTCCCAGTAGGCGCCTACACATTATTCAAGAATGGTGGCGATGACCCAACCTGGCAGTACATCTCGTGGTGCGTTTTCTTTATCTTAGGAATGTCCGATGTTCTAGATGGAAATTTAGCTCGTAGTCGTGGCAAGGTTACTGAGTTTGGAAAATTCTTGGACCCAGTTGCAGATAAATTCATGATCGGCACAGCGATGGTTTCACTGTCTATCTTGGACAGAATGCCCTGGTGGATCACTATTGTGATTTTAGCTCGTGAAATCGGAGTCACAATTTTCCGCTTATCTGTGATCAAACGCGGTGTGATTCCGGCGAACAAGGGCGGAAAGATCAAAGCGATGATGCAGGGATTTGGCGTTGGTTTTTATGTTCTGCCATTGAGCCCAAGTTTGTATTGGTTTCGTGATGGATTTATGTACATCGCGGTCGTACTCACTATCGTTACCGGTGCGTACTATGTAAAATCAGCATTCACTAAGAGTTCCTAACTAAGGAAAAGGTCATATGGCACTATCTAACGAGATAATCGGCTTTGCGGCTGAAATCGTTGATCACCTGCGCCAACGTGGCGAAACCATTAGCACCGCCGAGTCTTTAACTGCTGGGGCGGTCAGTTCAGCGATCGTCACAATTTCTGGAGCATCTGATGTTTTTGTTGGAGGAGTTACCGCATACCGCGATGAAATTAAAATTTCCCATTTAAATGTAGATCCAGAACTAATTGAAAAGCACACCGTGATTAGTGAAGAGGTAGCTGTCGCTATGGCTAAAGGTGCGATTAAATCCTTTGGTACGACGTGGGCTATCGGAACTACTGGGGTAGCCGGCCCTAATCCACTAGATGGCCACCCAGTCGGAGTTGTATGGGTCGCGATTGAGGGACCTGTTAGCCAGACCATCGAATTGTCACTTTCCGGTGAACGTGAATCTGTGCGAAACGCCGCTACATCAAGCGCGATCGCTACCTTTGCCCGTATCCTTAGACATCGAGTTTAAACAACTCATTGAAAGATCGACATTCGAAGGGAGTATGACAATGGTTCTATTACGTGAAGCTGTTGGACAAACCCTTCGCTCTGCCCGCACAGCTCAAGGTCGTACCTTGCGAGATGTTGCTCGTGATGCACGAGTTTCTCTGGGATATCTCTCAGAGGTAGAACGCGGTCAGAAAGAGGCATCATCTGAGTTATTAAATGCAATTTGCACAGCGCTTGGACTTTCATTGTCTGGTGTATTCAGTGAGGTCTCAGCAGAGTTGAAGAGCCGTGAGGGCGTAACTCTCACTGTTGTCGATGCCGCTTAACAAGTACGCGCCACAAGTAGCAACTCACCGCCGTACACAGAATGCAATTCTTGAGGCAACTAAAAATCTAATTGCAACAACCGGCATTAAAAAGATGTCGATGATTGAAATTGCAGATCTCTCTGAAGTATCGCGGGCAACTTTGTATAACCATTACCGTGACAAAGAGAGTGTAATTCGTGCACTTTGCGAATCTGAATTAGCTCGTTTGGTTGAGATCGCTCAGGCCGCACCCGATACTACCTCTGCCTTAGAGCAGCTATCACTTCATATTTCGGCAGACAAAGCACTTGCAGCTATGCGAATTCAAGATCCAGATCAATTAACTATCGCGCTCTCAAAGCAAAGCGACCAGTTATGGAAAGCCTTTACGATCGCAATGAATCACTTATTGGGCGATGCAAAAAGCGCACTTGCTCTACGTTGGTTGCTGGGGCAGGCGTTGTATCCATTAACGGCAGATCAGTCCCGTTCTCAAGCGGAAGCTATTACAGGCATTGCGAATCTCTGATCTACGCGAACGCATAACCTTGTCTTTTGGTGATGCATGGGCGCCATCATTCTCATCGGACATCGCTCTATCTGAATTAGGAAGCAAAAGCGTCAATGAGGCGCTAGCTTCAGGAATTGAGCCAGATGTAATTTGGAAAGCGGTATGTAAGGCACACCCTGTCGAAACCGAGAAGTACAAGTACTAATGCCAATCACTGCACATCTATTTACAGAAGACATAAAGCGACCGGCTTTAGTCTTGGTGCATGGACTTGGCTCTGCAGGAAATATTTGGAAGAGCCTAATTCCCCAACTACAAAAACACTTTAGTGTGTTTGCCGTAGACCTTCCGGGTCATGGAGTTTCGACAATACATGAGGATGAACCAGTTGACCCGACCTCATTAGCTCGTGCAATTGTTGAGGAAGTTACCCAAACACATAACATCTCTGAAATGCATGTTGCCGGAAACTCGCTTGGTGGATGGATTGCCTTAGAAATGGGTGCGGTTGCACCTGAAAAGGTAAAAAGTGTTACCGCACTTGCACCTGCTGGTTTATGGAATGAAGTTCCCATGGGTAAGTATCCGCCAAGTTTGCTTGCTCGATACTTGGCAAAGATTTCGCAACACTTTATGCGCCTTGCTTATCACTTGCCGCCCCTTAAAGCCATTGGATATAAGAAGATCACGCACTTGTGGCGTGAATTGAGTTTTGAATCCTGCCGTGACTCAGTTCTTGCAATGGCTAACTCAATTGGATACATGCCATTGTGGAACGGGCTGCGTGGAAGAAAGTTCCAATCGCATATTCCAGAAGAGGTAAATGTTTCGATTATTTTTGGTGATTACGATCTAACTCTCCCTGAGGAGATTGCTCAAGAAAAAGATGTTGCTCCACATCATGCAAACTGGGTTGTGGTCGATAATTGTGCGCATGTAATTATGTGGAACTATCCAGATTTAACAGTTGATTTCATCAAAAGAACGGCGAAGGTTTAAGAGTGGCGCTTCCAAACAGCGTGAAGAAGCGTGAAGTAGATCTTGTTCTTTTATTGGTCGCATTCTTTTGGGGCTCTAGCTATCTTGCAGCAAAGGTTTTAACCGAGCACACACCAGTTTTATCAGTTCTGGGTCTGCGCTTTGCCGTCACATCTATTGGAATGCTTGTTGTGTGGCTCTTTCGGCGAGATGCCTTTCAAAGGCCGGAATTGGTACTGGGCTCAATGCTGGGGGCCAGCCAGGCCTTTATTTTATTTTGCGAAACCGCAGGTGTTTCAAAAACTACCGCGACCAACGCCGGACTCATTATTTCGCTCACAATTGTCATGACTCCAATATTGGAATCAATCGCAGCTAGGAACTGGTTACCTCGCGGATTTTTCATCGCAGCGGTGGTTGCAGTAGTTGGTGTCGCTTTGCTTGTATCTGGTGAAGGCTTTTCTGCTCCTGGGTTAGGGGATTGGCTCATGCTAGTAGCCGCCTTAATTCGATCGATACATGTAACTGCGATGGGACACTTAACTCGGGGCCGTACCTATAGCACTGTGAATATGACGCTAGTACAAAGTTTTACCTGCGGAATCATTTTTACCGTGCTTAGTTACAAAGATATGAGTGAAGCGGTTTCTAATTTTGCGCCAGCACAATGGTATGGCTTGCTGTATTTGAGTTTGTTGTGCGGTTTGTTTTCATTTCTTGCAAACTTGTGGGCGATTCGCAGAACATCGGCATCGCGCGCAGGGTTACTTCTGGCAACTGAACCAATTTGGGCGGTAGTTGTTGGAGTTACAGTTGGCGGAGAAACTTTGGCAACGCTAGGTGTCATTGGTGCAATTTTGATACTAGGTTCAACTTTTTGGGGGCAGCGAATTGAAACCACACATCGTGAAAAAGGATTAGCAGTAAACCTCTAGCACCCAAGGTTCTTTGGCTGTTGCCTCGATTAAGGTGCATGTAAAAGCTGATGAAACAACTTCTTGAAGTTGTTGAGGGCTAGTAATTTCCCTACCTGAACAGATCACATGACGCGTGACTTCGCCTCTAGTCTTTTTAGACATGTGCGTGATTACCTTTTTCTCACCATTGACTGTGGTAAATACCTTGATCTCAACTGTTTTTTCTATGGGGGATTGCCAAACTGTTTGATAGGTAGAAGATCTGCAATCAATAACTAGCTCCTGTGCAATCTCATTTAGAACTGCAGCTACCTTTGGTGCCATCTCCTTGTTAACAATCTTTTCCTTGTATGGCTCAATTGGATCAAGTGGGTGTAAAGCGCCGTACTTAGCGGAAATAATGATGATCGAGGATTGAGCCAGCATGCGGGCCTCCTTGGTAAGGCTTGCCCACCCCAAAGCGGCGTAGAGAACCCCCGTGTACACCTCAATAGCCGGCCCAGGAGAAGATGCCTTCTTCTCAGAAGGGGGCAGGAGGATTAACACAGGCTCAGTATGGGGGTGCGACACGCTCATTCTTGTCAGTGGCACCTGTTACCTTTCGAACAGATGTTCGGATAAACTAATACAGCACAACCAGAGCGGTTCCAACCTCCGCCTGCAGCTCTTCTCCACACTCGTTGTGGAGATTCTGTAGTCCGTCGTTGGGTCTCCGTACCTTCTGGGCCAGACCAAACGAACTGCACACCGCAGGACGTTCTATCGAAAGGAAAGTACGTGGCTACTGAAAAAAGTAATAAAGCTAATGATGCAGCACAAGATAAAGCCAACAGCGAACGCCAAAAAGCGTTGGATACAGCCCTAGCCCAGATCGAACGTCAATTTGGTAAGGGCTCAGTAATGAAGATGTCAGAGCGACAGAACGCAGTTATTGAAGTTATTCCAACTGGTTCAATCGCACTTGATATCGCACTTGGTATTGGTGGACTTCCTCGTGGTCGCGTTGTTGAAATTTACGGACCAGAGTCTTCAGGTAAGACAACTTTGACATTGCACGCAATTGCAAATGCACAAAAGGCTGGTGGAATTTGTGCCTTCATCGATGCTGAGCATGCGTTTGATTCAGAGTATGCAAAGAAGCTTGGTGTTGATATTGATGCACTTCTGGTTTCACAACCAGATACTGGTGAGCAAGCACTTGAAATCATGGACATGCTAGTTCGTTCTGGTGCGCTTGATCTAGTTGTCGTTGACTCAGTTGCAGCACTTGTTCCACGTGCAGAAATTGAGGGCGAGATGGGTGACTCACATATGGGTCTCCAAGCTCGTTTGATGTCACAGGCACTTCGTAAGATCACTGGTGCACTTCACCAATCAAAGACAACAGCGATCTTTATTAACCAGTTGCGTGACAAGATCGGCGTCTTCTTCGGTTCACCTGAGACAACAACAGGTGGAAAGGCGCTTAAGTTCTACGCCTCTGTTCGTCTAGATATTCGTCGCATTGAAACATTAAAGGATGGCCAAGAGTCAGTTGGTAACCGTACCCGCGTAAAGGTTGTTAAGAACAAGATGGCTCCACCTTTCAAGCAGGCAGAGTTTGACATCATCTACGGAACAGGTATCTCTCGTGAAGGCTCATTAATCGATATGGGTGTTGATATCGGTATCGTGAAGAAGTCTGGCGCTTGGTACACCTACGAGGCGGATCAGTTGGGACAGGGTAAGGAGAATGCACGTGCATTCCTACTTGATAACCCAGATCTAGCAAATGAGATTGAAAATAAGATCCGCGAACACTTTGTTCCAGTTGAGGTTGATCCAGCGCTCGTTGCTGCGATCGATGAGGCTGCCGCAGAGGTGGATTTCTAAGCTCCAATGCTTGAATTTGTAAAGGTCGACCATGAGGCTGACCCTTACTCAGTTGCTAACACCATCGCCTTAAACGCATTGGTGGCCCGCGCAAAGAGTAAGGGTGAGCTTCTGGCACATCTGAAAAAGCGTGGGGTCGAAGATGATGTTGCTCAAGCAACTGTTTATCGCCTTCAAGAAAAGGGATTGATTAACGACTCTGAGTTTGCAAAGGCGTGGACACAATCACGCCATACCTCAAAGAAGTTGTCGAAGAGAATCATCGCTGGCGAACTTCGAACTAGGGGAGTAGATCAGCAAAGCATTGATGAGGCTTTAGATGAGATCGATGATGAATCAGAGTATCGAACCGCATTTTCACTAGCGATGAAAAAGTACAACACAATGAGTCGGTTAGAGCCTGAGGTTCAGATTCGTCGAATTCAATCCTTGTTACAAAGAAAGGGCTTTGCCTTTTCTACAATCTCGCGAGTTATTCGCGAGCTAGGTGTTCAGTCAGACGAGCTGCAGTAGCAACTACCGCAGCGGCATGAATGCGGCCTGGTTGACGTCCTAGACGTTCGATCGGGCCGCTAATGCTTACAGCGGCGATTACCTTGCCATTTGGTGCACGAACAGGTGCCGATACAGATGCAACACCAGCCTCGCGCTCTCCAACAGATTGTGCCCAACCGCGTCGACGATCTGCTGACAATTGAGCTGCGGTAAATCGTGCATTGGTTAATCCGCGATGAATCTTCTCTGAGTCCTCCCAGGCAAGAAGGATTTGTGCAGCTGAACCTGCCTGCATTGTTAATGCAGCTCCAACTGGTACCGAGTCACGCAAACCGGATAAACGTTCAGCAACTGCAACGCAGATTCGAAGATCACCTTGACGGCGGTACAACTGCGCACTCTCACCAGTTGCATCACGTAAAGCAGCAAGCGCTGGAGCTGCCGCTGCAAGTAAACGATCCTCACCTGCTGCTGCGCCAAGTTCCCCAGATCGTGGACCTAATACAAATCTCCCCGTTAAATCACGGGCAACTAAACGATGGAACTCCAAAGCGACAGCTAATCGGTGGGCGGTAGGACGTGCGATTCCGGTGGCGGCAACTAATTCAGCAAGTGAGTGCGGCCCAGCCTCTAGCGTGCTTAAAATCGCTACGGCTTTGTCTAAAACGCCAACTCCGCTATTCTTCTTGTTCACAGAGTGATATTAGCATCTCATTATATGAAATGCCAATCTGGGGAGAAGAAAAGGGAGCACTACATCGTGGGTAAAACGCTAGCCGAGAAAATTTGGGCAGAGCATGTTGTTCGTCAAGCAGATGGTGAACCAGATCTGATTTACATCGATCTTCACCTCATTCACGAAGTTACCAGCCCACAAGCATTTGATGGTTTGCGCCTTGCGGGTCGAAAGGTACGTCGCCCAGATCTAACGATCGCTACTGAAGATCACAACGTGCCAACAATTGATATTGATAAGCCAATTGCAGATCCAGTGTCAAAGTTGCAGGTAGATACCTTGCGCGCCAACTGTGCTGAATTTGGAGTTCGCATCCACTCACTAGGAGACAAAGACCAAGGCGTCGTTCACGTCGTTGGACCACAGCTTGGAATTACACAGCCTGGCATGACTATTGTGTGTGGAGATTCGCATACTTCAACTCATGGCGCCTTTGGTGCACTTGCATTTGGAATTGGAACTTCAGAGGTGGAGCATGTTTTAGCTACACAAACTCTTCCATTACAACGTCCAAAAACAATGGCGATCAATGTTGAAGGATCACTCAAGCCAGGTGTTACCTCTAAGGACATCATTCTTGCGATCATCGCAAAGATTGGTACCGGCGGTGGACAGGGATATGTTATTGAGTACCGCGGAAGTGCAATACGTGCACTATCTATGGAGTCTCGTATGACAGTTTGTAACATGTCCATTGAAGCAGGTGCTCGCGCTGGATTAATCGCACCTGATGAAACTACATTTAATTACATCAAGGGCAAGCCTCATGCACCAGAAGATTTCGATGCTGCGGTTTCATACTGGAAGACTCTATTTACTGACTCAGATGCCAAGTTTGATGTTGAGGTAAATATCAATGCTGATGAACTTGAGCCATTTGTTACATGGGGAACAAACCCAGGACAGGGACTTCCACTCAACGCGGTTGTTCCAAATCCTGCAGACTTTGCCGACTCTGAGGCAAGAACTGCGGCTGAGCGCGCACTTGTTTACATGGGCCTTGAAGCAGGTACTCCACTGAAAAACATAAAGATTGACACTGTTTTCTTGGGCTCCTGCACAAATGGCCGTATTGAAGATTTACGTGCTGCTGCCGATATTTTGAAGGGAAAGAAGATCTCTTCATCACTTCGCATGTTGGTAGTTCCAGGCTCTGCACGCGTGCGACTTGAAGCAGAAGCTGAAGGACTGGACAAGGTATTTCTTGATGCAGGTGCTGAATGGCGAAATGCAGGATGCTCAATGTGTCTTGGCATGAACCCTGATCAATTAGCAGTGGGAGAGCGTTCTGCATCAACATCAAACCGAAACTTTGAAGGTCGCCAAGGTAAGGGTGGTCGTACCCACTTGGTAAGTCCACTCGTCGCAGCAGCAACGGCTCTGCGTGGAACATTGTCATCACCTGCGGATCTATAAGGAGCATTGACCATGGAGAAATTTATTAAGCACACAGGCACTGGTGTTCCTTTGCGTCGAAGCAATGTCGATACAGATCAGATCATTCCCGCTGTTTATTTGAAGCGAGTAACTCGAAGTGGTTTTGAAGATGGTCTCTTTGCTGCTTGGCGTAACGATCCTGAATTTGTTTTGAATCAACCAGCATTTAAAAATGGAACCATTCTTGTGGCAGGTGCAGATTTTGGAACAGGCTCCTCTCGCGAGCACGCGGTATGGGCGTTGCAAAACTATGGATTCAAAGTTGTTATCTCTAGCCGCTTCGCAGATATCTTCCGTGGAAACTCTTTGAAGGGTGGATTGCTAACAATCATCCTTGACCAAAGTGAGGTTGAGACGCTTTGGGCAACATTGGATGCCGAGCCAACTACGCCAATCACAGTAGATCTAGAAAGCCGCACAGTCAGCTATGGTTCTAAGAACCTTGGGTTTGCAATCGATGATTACACCCGTTGGCGTTTGATGGAGGGATTGGATGACATCGGTTTGACCTTGAAACAGACTGATTCCATTGACTCTTTCGAGAAAAATCGCGCTGCATACAAGCCAAAGACGCTTCCTGTTCGTTCATAAAGGGTTAAAACAAGCGTAAACAGTAGGTTTTACGTATGGGTGAGAGGTAGAGATACAAACTCTCAATCTTGGATTTAGAGTTTTCTACGCATAAAAACGCTGTTTTTCGCCGATTTTACGAAAAATAAAAAATGCGACACGCGCATTTCAATAGCGTAATCACCCCTTATGTGCGCGTAAGTTAATGAACACGTTAAGCAGTTGCTTAACATTTACGCGTAAATAAGGGGAATTCAATGAATAAGGCCCAATTCATTGCTGCGTTAGCACCACACTTCAACGACAGCAAGAAGGAAGCAGCTCACGCTGTAGATATCGTTTTTGACACAATCGTTCGCAACCTTTCAAAGGGCGAAGATGTAATGATCAACGATTTCGGTAAGTTCAAGAAGGTTGACCGCAAGGCACGTATGGGACGTAACCCATTCACAGGCGAGACAATCAAGATCAAGGCTTCAAAGAAGGCTCGCTTCCTACCTGCAAAGGCACTTAAGGAAGTTATCTCAGGAGATCGCAAGCTAGGTCCTGCTCCAAAGCCAGAACCAAAGCCAGTTGCAAAGCCAGCAGCTAAGAAGGCAGCTCCAAAGAAGGCTGCAAAGAAGGCAGCAAAGAAGGCAGCTCCAAAGAAGGCGGCTAAGAAGTCTCCTGCAAAGAAGAAGCCAGCAGCAAAGAAGGTTGTAAAGAAGGCTAAGAAGAAGTAACTCTTTTTAACTTAAAAAAACGGGGCTGGCTAACGCTAGCCCCGTTTTTTGCATCTATCGCACTAATATTGAGCCCATGACGGAGTACAAGGTTTCCTATGCTCCTCCAGTTGGAAAACCGCTTGGCACAAATTTAACCTTCAAAATCTGCACCAAGATCGCGATCCCTGTTCTCAACTTAGTGGGCAAGAAGCAGTGGCGCGGTGGAGAAAATATTCCAAAAACCGGCAAGGTAATCATTGCTAGTAACCACATCTCATATTTAGATGTTTTGTTTTTTGCCCATTTTCTCTTCCGCAATGGAAGAGCTCCACGTTTCATAGGTAAAGAGGGCGTATTTAAAGTCCCTGTAATCGGAAAGATTTTGTTAGCTGCAGGTCAGATCCCTGTGATGCGTGAGAGCAAAGATGCGGCAAAGGCGTTAGAGCATGCGATCAAGCTACTCAATGCCGGCCACTGCTTGGGTGTTTATCCTGAAGGAACTTTAACTCGAGATCCCGATGGTTGGCCGATGGTTGCAAAAACTGGATTAGCTCGATTAGCAATCATTACTCAAACACCGGTTGTTCCCGTGGCGCAATGGGGTTCGCAGATTGTTATGCCGACCTATGAAAAGAAAGTTAAATTATTTCCAAGGACCCCCATCAAGGTTTTAGCTGGTAAGCCATTGGATTTATCGCCTTGGTATGGAAAAGAAAATGATCCTGAAGCATTGCGAGATGCAACCGCTTTTGTGATGCGTGAGCTAACAAATCTTCTTGAGGAACTTCGTGGCCAAAAGCGCCCAGTTGAAATATTTGATCCACACAACTCACCACTGCCGCGCACTGGAAATTTCAAGAAGGCGAAGAAGAAGTGAGCAAGGTTGTTGTACTAGGTGCTGGTCAATGGGGAACAACCATGGCCCAGGTGTTATGCGATGCTGGTAACCATGTTTTGATGTGGGGCCGTAATCAAGAGGTTGTTGATGAGGTTAACAACAAACATACCAACTCTAAGTATCTTGATGACAGTTTGTTGCCCGTTGGCTTGAAAGCTACCTCAGATCTCAAAGAGGCTTTCGAATACTCAAATATTTATGTGCTTGCAATTCCCGCACAAACACTTCGCGAAAATCTCAACGCCTGGAAGCCTTTTGTGCAACCAAATGCAGTTTACATAAGTACCTTAAAGGGAATTGAAGTCAGCACTATGTCTCGCATGACGGAGATCATCCAAGAGGTCATGGAGACTGATCAAGTAGCCATTATTACTGGGCCGAACCTGGCTAATGAATTGGTGCTTCGCCAACCTGCAGGTGCTGTAGCGGCTGCTCCAACCATGTTGTTGGCCGAAAAGGTTCAACAATTATTTGCAACTCCTTATTACCGTGTGTACACATCTGTGGATGTTCTTGGGTGTGAACTAGCTGGTGCCATAAAGAGCGTGATTGCTCTGGCTGTTGGAATTTCCATTGGAATGGGTTTCGGCGAAAACACTCAGGCAATGCTGATTACACGCGGACTGAATGAGGTGGCACGTCTTTGTGCTGCACATAAAGCAGATCCTTTAAGTGCTGCGGGTTTAGCTGGAATGGGTGATCTTGTAGCAAGCTGTGGTTCACCATTGTCACGCAATAGAACCTTTGGTGAGGTGTTAGGTAAGAGTGGTTCGATGGAGGTTGCACGTACGCAGGTTGCAAAGACTGTGGAAGGCGTTGCATCGTCAAATGCGGTTCTTGAAATCGCACATCGCGTGGGAGTTGAAGTACCTGTTATTGAAGCGGTGGCAGATGTTGTTTCCGGTGCACTAACACCTTCACAGGCTCTAGATCGCCTCATGGAAATTACTACTAAGGCTGAAAACTTTATTCGATGAGTAAGTTAACAGTTGCAATTATCTGCGGAGGTCCAAGTAGCGAGCACGAGGTCTCCTGCGTTTCTGGTGGAGGAGTTCTCAAAGGATTAGATCGAAAGAGTTTTGACCCGCTTTTAATTGGCATTACAAAGAATGGTAAATGGGTTGCCTTGCAAGAGAATTATCCGCTTGCCATCATTAACAAGGTAATGCCAACCATTCAAGATAATGGGACTCAGGTTGAATTGGCCGAAGGTGGGCTAACAATTAATGGCAAGTTTGTTTCAGTTGATTGTGTTTTTTCCGTTCTGCATGGCGAGTTTGGGGAAGATGGAAAACTTCAACAACTACTTGAAAATGCGAAGCTTCCATATGTTGGAAGTGGGGTAAATGCATCTGCAGATGCAATGGACAAGGCGCATGCCAAAGAGCTTTTCTCAGCCGCGGGAATGAAAACCGCAACTGGAGTTGTAGTTCATAAGAGTGATGAACGACCAGATCCAACCACCTTGGCCTATCCAGTTTTTGTGAAGCCATCGAGTGGTGGTTCAAGTAGAGGTACTCATAAAGTTAAATCCGCTGAAAAATTAGAGGCGGCGATTAATGATGCATTTTTATATGATGACAAGGTACTGATTGAAAATGCAATCAATGGTCGAGAGATTGAATGCGCAGTATTAGAGCGAGAAGGAACAAGTTACGCATCTGTAGTCGGAGAAATCGTAGTTAATCCACAATTTGAGTTTTATGATTTTGAAGCCAAGTACTTAGATGATGCAACAACTGTAAAGATCCCAGCTGCGATTCCCGAAGAGGATGCACAGGCAATTCAAATTGCAGCAATGAAAGCATTCGATGCAATCGGGTGTGCCGGCTTAGCTCGATGTGATTTCTTTTATACCAATGAAGGCGAAATTATTATTAATGAGATCAACACCATGCCGGGATTTACCGGCACAAGCGTGTACCCAAAGTTGTGGCAGGCCACAGGCGTAACTTATACAGATTTGATTTCTGCGCTGATTGATTCAGCGCTGCACAATTAGCTCAGGTGTGTAACTGGGCAGGTAAGTGTGCGTGTAATTCCGGGTACTGCCTGGACCTTTGATAGAACCAAGCGACCAAACTCTTCCATGCTTGCAGACTCGGCACGCATGATGACATCGTAAGGACCAGTAACACCCTCAGAAAGAGTTACTCCAGGAATCTTTGCAACAGCATCTGCAACTCCAGTTGCCTTGCCAACTTCTGTCTGGATCAAGATGAAAGCTTGTACTGACATGTGATGTCCTTTCTGGTCGAGGGACAAACGCTACCGCAGAACAACCCTTACTCACTAGTCGATTAGGCTACGAGCATGAACTTCGATGAGGCTGGGGCAATAGCGGCATTACAGCGCATATTTGGCACATCTCATCGCGGAGTTGAAATCGGAATCGGCGATGATGCAGCTGTTGTAACAACCACCCAGAAATCGGTCATCACTACAGATATGGCGGTGGAAGGAACACATTTTTCTACTTCATGGAGTAGCGCATTTGAGATCGGCCGAAAGGTAACCGCGGCTAATCTGGCAGATGTTTATGCAATGGGTGGTGCGCCTAGATATTTAGTTGTAGCTGTAACCCTAACCGGTGAAGAAAGTATGGAATGGATCGAAGAGTTAGCTGAAGGAATTGATCACGAGGCCTCAAGTTGTGGGGCCTTTGTTGTAGGTGGAGATCTTGCAAAGGGTCCATGCAAAGTTATCTCAATTACCGCTGTTGGTGAATGCGATCGTCCGATTACTCGATCCGGTGCACAAGTGGGAGATTCGATCTATATCTCCTCACTTCCAGGTTGGTCAGCAGCGGGTTTAGCTATTATTGAAAAAAATCTAGACAGTGACTTGGCAGAGCATGCGATTTCAGAGTTTTGCGCTCCTACCGTTGACTATGTTTCAGCGGTTCAGTTTTCAAATTCAAAGGCAAACGCTTTGTGTGATATCAGTGATGCATTAATTATCCAGGCAACTCAGATGGCTAATGCATCTAAGGTGGCATTCTCAATTGATAAGGAGCTCATTGCACTTCATCCTGAGTTTGCAACTCTGAAGGAGTTAGCGGAAATAGCTGGGGCAGATGTATGGCAGTGGATCTTGGCCGGAGGAGAGGATCACGTTTTTCTGGCAACCGGTAAGGATTTAGAAGGATTTTGTATTGGAACCGTTATAGAGGGTTCGGGATTAATTGGCGTTGAAATGAAAAAAGCGCCAGAAACCTGGCGCCATTTCAATTAAAACTCTTTAATAATTAACGAGTTACTTTTCCAGCCTTGAGGCATGAGGTACAAACGTTTTGACGCTTTGCAGTTCCACCAACAAGGGTGCGAACACGCTGGATGTTTGGATTCCAACGACGACGGGTCTTAACCTGTGAGTGAGAAACATTGTTTCCGAAGCTGGGCCCCTTGCCACAGATATCGCATGTTGATGCCACAGCGGTACTCCTTTGAAATTCGACTAGTTCCAATGGGAACAGGGCGTAAGGGTACCCCGTGAGCGTGGTTTGATGCCAATTGCCGCTGGGACTGAGCGGACTCAGGCGTGAGTTAGGCAACATGAGGGGTAGCCCACCCGTTTTCCATTATGGCCGGATGTGAAGGCGCGGAAGATTGCCTTAGAGCCGGTAGAGCGGTTCGGAATCGGAGAACGAGTTCCATGAACTCTTTAGATCTAGCACGGTGGCAGTTCGCCATCACCACGGTGTACCACTTCATATTTGTCCCAATCACGATCGGAATGGCCTTTATAGTCGCAGGCCTTCAGACGGCATGGTTTCGCACCAATAAGGTCAAGTACCTACGTGCGACAAAGTTTTTTGGCAAGTTGTTCTTAATCAACTTTGCTATTGGTGTCGTCACCGGAATTGTTCAGGAGTTTCAGTTTGGTATGAACTGGTCCTCCTACAGTCGATTTGTGGGAGATGTTTTTGGTGCACCTCTTGCCATGGAGGGTTTGCTTGCATTCTTTCTCGAGAGCACATTTCTTGGTCTCTGGATATTTGGCTGGGATCGACTGCCAAAGAAGATCCACCTTGCAACAATTTGGTTAGCTGCGACAGGCACATTGCTGTCGGCCTACTTTATTTTGGCTGCAAATGCGTGGATGCAACATCCAGTTGGTTATGTATTGAACGCAGAAAAAGGTCGTGCAGAGCTCGTTGACATTAAAGCGGTACTCACACAAAAGACCGCAGTGACCGAATTTCTACACACGATTCCTTCCGCAGCATTTGCGGCAGGTGCGTTCATGGCAGGAATTTCTGCGTATCTCATTCTGAAGAAGAAGGATGTAGAAATGGCTCGCCCAACTCTTAAGATGGGTCTTATTACTATCCTCGTGAGCTTTGTAGCCATTGGTGCAACGGGAGATGTAATCGGTAAGGTCATGACCGAGCAGCAGCCTATGAAGATGGCGGCAGCAGAGGCGCTCTATGAAACAACCGACTCTGCGCCGACAAGTTTTTTCATCCAATCTTGGACTGACTTCATAAGGGAAGGGTAAAAATGAGAATTCTTTGAATACGAGAAATCATACTCCTCTTTCCATCTTTCTGCAATCATTTTTTTGTTCTTATGACATTTTTTTGGCTAAAGATCAATGAATTATTTGAAGAGATAGTAGACAGTAGACACTAGAGTATAGACTTCATTTTTACTGAAAGAAGAATGCATGTTTGTGTCTTTCGTACTCTTCTCTTCCTTATTCATCT
>ERZ650311.396-NODE-396-length-28457-cov-6.414478_pt1 | contig 28457 bp, 38 predicted proteins | sample MGYA00376247_ERZ650311 | MGnify/ENA primary metagenome ERZ650311 (study PRJEB26733, sample SAMN07839324) | wastewater metagenome | biome: small river; feature: stream; material: water | place: USA: North Carolina | collected 2016-07-28 ...
AGCTGATCCGCATCCTTCGAGACGAGACCAACAATCGTGACGTGTTCGACCGCTGCAAGCGCGTGCTGGGGGAGGTTTGAATGCGCTTCAGCCCGCGCATTGAGGCGATGTTTGCAGACCTTGCCGCGAAAGCGCGAGAAACGCCGCCGGAAACCATTTCAGATGATGACGCCGCAAGGCTGCGCGAAGTGCGCCGGCGGATCGCCTGGACGGAAGCCAACCGCAGCGGAAACGCGCTGCTTTCTGACGCTTGTTTCAACGACTACATGGAGGGGACCAATGCTCATCGCGTCGCTAATTCTTCAACCGGGAATGGACGTGTCAGTCCACCCCGTTCCGTCTCACACTCCAAATCACGTCGTTCGCGTCGAGCGCGGCGGACACACCGTGATCACACTTCATGCGCCAACGCCGAGCATCGCGCACAAGATCGCAGCCGCGTTCGAGTTGGTGACGAAGCCTGAGCCTGCGGAATCTCTTCTCGACGCGGCAGAGCTGAAATTCGCACCAGTTTGAGGGACGCTGCCGAGCGGGGTCGGCGGTGCCGGCCGGGTGTGTGATGCGTAACCGCGGGGCTCTGCGCTCCGCATCCGGCCGGAACAATCATAAGTAGCGGGAGAGTAGAGCAATGTCTGAATGGAAGCGGGAATTTCAGCGCGGCAAGGCCGCACGGCTCAACGGAGAGATGCTGTTTCATTCCGCGCCGTCGGCTTGGCAGATCGGCTGGCGGCAGCAGGACGACGTGATGCGCCTGCGTGCGGCGCGACAGGTCCGAGAAGAGTCGCGAAAGGTCGTATTTGCGCCGAGCGCTCCGCAGCCGCCTGTCCTGGCTCGCGACGATGCGCTGATGAAGCGGCGGATGATGGGCGGCGGGAGGTTCGTGCGATGAGCGACTGGGGACCTCTCGAATGGGCGATCATCAGCGCTGGTGCCGTGGCTGCCGTCGTTGTCGTAGCTCTGGCCGTGACTGACTGGTGGGTTCTTCGGAAGGACTGCCAGCAGCACAAGGGATGGCAGTGATGGCGATCCTGCCTTGGCCGAAGCGACAGAAAGAGCCAGCGCCCAATTGGGACAAAGAGCACGAGGCGCTCGGGGCCATCCTTTCCTGGCTTTCGACGCTGGACAGCAAAGAGCAGATGTTCCGGGTTTTGACGGTGTGCATGTGGCGTCTCAAGAGCGGAGACGAGCCGGCCAAAATCAGGGATTGGGTGGATTCGATAGCTGAGCAATCGACGGAGATCGTCGGCGGACAGACGGGATTCGGGGAGACGCAGAAGCCATGAGCGACGTTGTACGTGATCTGACACGAGCGGCCGAAGCGGCACGCACGCTGCTGCTCAACATCAGGGACATCGTTGTTGAGGATGAGCAGGCCAAAGCCGATGCTGTTGAGGGTCAAACAGATCTATTCGAGGTTGCCGACTTTGCTTGCGTCAGGATCGGACAACTCGAGGAAATCGCGGAGACGCTAAAGGCGCGCAGAAAAAAGATCGATGCGCGGATTGATCGCGTCGAGGCGCAAGTGGACCTCATTCGGACGGCACTAGCCGCGGCCATGTCTGCCGCTGAGCTAAAGAAGATGGAGCTTCCAGAGGCGACAATCAGCAGGAAGCCGCTACCTCCAAAACTGATCGTTCTGGATGAGGCACAGATCCCATCGCAATTCTGGAAGCGCGGAGACCCGAAGCTAGACCGCGTCGCCGTCACGACGGCGCTGCGCCAAAATCTCGGCATTCCTGGAGCGACGTTGAGCAACGGATCAGAGACCATTGCAATAAGGTGGGGATGAACATGGGGGCAGTCGTTCAATTCAGAGACAATCAACTGGCGCTGATCCGCAAGACGGTAGCCAAGGATTGCGATGCAGCAGAGTTCGATTGGGCAATGGAGATTTGCCGCGCCACGAAACTCGATCCGCTGCGCCGGCAGATCTATTTCTTCGTCTACCACAAGGACAATTCGAAGAAGCGCCAGATGGTGCCGGTCGTGGCGATCGGCGGCTATCGCGCCATCGCAGCGCGGACGGGCAACTATCGGCCCGGCAAGACGGTGACGATCATTGATCCTGCGTGCGTCGATGCGGCAACCAATCCGCTCGGCGTCAGCCACGCCACCGCGACCGTCTGGCAGCACAGCCACGGCGACTGGCACGAGGTCGAGGCGACCGCCTATTGGGGGGAGTTCGCGCCCATCGTGGACCACTGGAAGGACGACCCGGAGACCGGACAGCGCGTGAAGAGCGGCAAGCGCACGCTGGACCCTAAGAAAGACGGCTGGCACCGGATGCCGCGGGTGATGATCGAGAAATGCGCCGAGGCGCTGGCGCTGCGCAAGGCGTGGCCCGACGACTTCGCTGGGCTCTACGTCGAAGGCGAGACCGACCGCGCGGAAGCCTTGGAGCTCACGCCGAGCGAGCTTGCCGACGCGGCCGACGTGACGAAGCGGCTGGAAGTCGTTGGCGGCATGAACCGAATTTTGATCGACTGGACGGACGGGGAGCCGCTGCAATCGGTTCCTGTCGGCAAGCTCGGTGACGCGGTGCTGCAGTTCGTCCGCGAGAACGACGCCGACCGCGTAAGGCTTTGGGAAGACCGCAATCGGCACGGGCTCAACGAGTATTGGGCGCGCGACAAGGACGGCTGCCTGGAGGTCAAGAAAGCCATCGAGGCAAAGAAGTCCGAACCCGTGGCGGCGGAATAGCCATGCCCGTGTACCCCGTGACCTGCAAGCTGTGCGTCTACAGGAGCGCGGGGAAGCGGTGCCAGAACGTGAGAAGCCACAATTACGCGCGGATCGTGTCGATCTGGAACGCCTGCGATTGGTGGGAAGAGAATGCAGAGCATCAGCGAGAAGGCGCGAGCGAAGCCGCCAGTGTCGGAGATGCCGGCGCACGAGAGGCCGATCAGCGAGGAGTTTCGCATAGCGGCCAAGGATTGGGTGGAGAAGGACAAGGCAGCAAGCCTGCTGGAAGAGACGAAGACGGCCGTGCTGTCTCAGATGATGCTCAAGCAGGGAGACGTACCCGTAAGCCGAGCCGAAATGCACGTCAAAGCCTCCTCGCAGTGGACCGAGTTTATATCGTCGATGGTCGAGGCCAGATCCGCTGCAAATCTGGCTAGGGTTCGCATGAAATATATCGAGATGCGTTTCGCGGAATGGACCAGCAAAGACGCCAACGCGCGGCGCGAGCGGCAGATGGGGAGGCAGGCGACATGAACGCCTTCGTTCACGAGCCGCGCAGGAGTTTCAGCCCTCGCGAGCGCGCAGAGATATTTGCTGCCGCGGACGGCAAGTGCGCCAACTGCAAGCGCAAGATCCCGTCCGGCATGGAATGGGACATTGACCATTGCATACCGTTGTCCGGCGGCGGCACGAACGACGAAGGCAATCTGCAGGTGCTCTGTGAGTTTTGCCACTCTGCGAAGACCAAGGGCGATGTGAGCGACGCTGCAAAGGGCAAGCGAATTGCGATCAAGAGCACGGTCCCAACGCGGTTCCGACAATCGAAAGGCTGGCGCCGATGACTGACGTAAGGGAGAGGGTTGCAAGGGCGATTCACGCGCAAGCAAGAAAGAACGACGAGCGTACCATCGAGCCATGGGAGTCCAATAGCGGCGACACAGAATTCGCGTACTTACTGGCAGACGCCTCCCTCAGTGCCATTGGCTATGAGGAGATCGTGGGGGCGCTGGAAGAAGCGCTGTCCATGTTGGAGGCATACGAGGAATCGGCAACTGGCGAAAAATTCAACAGTCCGAAAATCAACGCCGCCCTTCGCAAAGCCAGGGGCGAGCCATGATCGAAATACTACTAGGCGCCTGGCTGATCGGATTGCCTGTTGGCTTTGTCCTTGGAGCTGTTTGGGCATGGCGGGAAAGAGTGGAGGATGAGGGATGAGTGATTAGGGTTTTTGGAAAGTCGGCATGTCGTGCCGCACGTGCATAATGTTGATGTCGTCGATGTTGTCCATCGCAACATCGGTGGACGATCTGCTCCGAGATAGGACCAAGCCAGCAGACGAAGCGAGCGCACCTCTCGTGCAACGCCTCGGGTATTTCGGGCGCAAAGCAATAGTGCGCGCGCGCCATCTCGTGGCGGCGGTAGATCGCGGCTAGCACCTGCGTTCGGACCCGCATCGCGACCTCTCCCTGCTTAGCGGCCTTTTCGCAGCGGCCCCGCGGGGCGCCACCAAAGGTGGTGAACGTTCATCATCTGGTTCATCTGACACGGGTCGACAAGCTCTTCCTTGTCCCACTCCTCCCGCCAGATCTCGACCTCGACGTAATCATAAGGTGAGCGTCCGTTGAGCTTCGTCGTGGCTCTCAAGCCTGCCCAGCAGCGCCAGCCTTTATCGAACACGCCGAAGTCGCTCACGTCCCCGCTCCTTATCAACCGGGTTTCGGTAAAGTCTCGGTGCCGGCCTTTGCACACCCCTGCATTAGATGCTTGCGAGATTTACGCTCCCACTCTGCAAGGTCTTTCTCGTACTGATCCTGAACCCATAACGGCAGAGTCGCACTGCGCGTGGACATCGGTTGATCGGGAAACATGGAGTTGTGCATTGCCACACGCCTCGGCAAGTTTTCATCCCACCATTCCTTGGGTGCCTTTGACTTCTTCATTTGAGAAGTCGTCCTGTCCTGCGCATCCATCGCGCGGGCTCTGACGCATAGGTCAAGACCTTCCGACAGCAAGTCGCGGCATGTTTCGCACGTCACGTCACCGCTCCTTGGTGAGTGTTGGTTCGCAAAGTCCGTCGCTCAATCGAACAACGGGAGTTTCGCGATTGGTGCTGGCTCCGGCAGAGGCTTTGTGGCCTTTGGCTTCGCAGGCAGCATCCACTTCGCAGGCGACGCCAGGTCACCGCTCTGTCGCCACTCGAAGAAGCCAAGTTGTCCCTTGCATGGTATCGGGTCACACGGAACCGGGTTGCGCAGCTTCAGCCCCATCGGTCCAAAGAACCAAGGGCCGTGCGGACTATCGCCATCGAATGCGCGACCTCTCACGATGTCCACAACTTCGACGCTGCCGATGATCCCGCCCCGCACCAGATCGATTGCTCTTGGCAACTTGGTGATGCCGGGAGTGGCGATGCCGTCGATGGTGTCGATAGCGTCCTCGTACTCGTCTCGGCCCATGCCGCTTGATGCGTGGATGGCAACGCGGCCACGAAACTTGAGGCCAGGGTTAGGTGCGCGCCAGTCGCGGTTCTCGATGTCCTTGCCAGCGTAGATGATCGCCCATGCCCACGGCTGGCGAACAGAGAGCGCAAGGCGCGGCAACCCATCCATCTGCACTTCTCCTCAGTCTTTGCTCGATTTGCGCGGTCGGCCCAAGCCTAGCTCGGGGAAGCGACCGCCGAAACGCACGTACATCATCCGTGAACTCCACCCCATCTTGGCGAGCTTCACGACAAGCTCTTGCGTGTTCGGGTGGTTCGTCGTGTCTCTCCACAGCGCTAGCACTTCCTTGGCGGGAGCGCGTTCCTTGCGGCGGCCCTTCCACGACTTCTTTGCAGCAGACTTGGCGCTCTTGCTGTCGAACTCATGCTTGTTGCGGCGCTGATCCTCTATGGCGTCAAGCACCAGTTCTGCACGCTGTTGACCGTGATCAGAGCGTTTGCCGGTATCCCTGACAAGCAGAGGCACGCTGTAGCCGTCGAGTGCGGCGAGCGCCGTGCGGATGCCATCAGGTCCATGCGGAAGCGCGGCGGCAGTGTCCACCATGGCAACTCCACCACGGCGCAACGCCTGCACGAACGTTGACCAGTTTTCGTGTCCGCGCCCCTCGACGAACACGGCACGGCAGCCAGCGTCAAGCAATTCGCGCTCTTGCTTCGCTGTCGGGTTGCCGAACAGCGAGCGTGCGTACCCGTACATGATTGACTGTTTCTGTGAGCGCATGCTGTGAATAATTGCATTGAGCTATTGCAAAGTCAATAACCATGTGCTATCTATCCACCATCAGACACGGGAGAGCGACATGCGGACCATCGAGCTAGTCAACGCAGGAAAGTACAAGCTGGCAGAAGCCCGCTTTGCTGCTGTTGACGCTGCTCGCGCGAACCGCCGTAAGCGCATTCTTGGTTGGGCTTCCCACGTCGCTGCAATGGCAATCGACCAACAGCACGAGGACGAGCACAAGGGCGATCTGCCGGGCTATCGCGATTGCTTGGAGATGGACCTGTGCGACGCCATTAGAGCGAACATCCCGAATGCCACCAACGATGAACTTATCCGCGCAGTCGAAGCGTTCCGCGCGGCTCTGCCGTCACAGTTCAACGACTGATCAAAAGGGCCGCAGGATGCACGGGACATATGTAGTGGTCGATGGTCATAGCGTGTTTGTGCTCTGCTGCCCTGACACGCCGAAGCACGAGATCGCGCAGCGCGCCGCCGACCAGTTGCGGAAGGAGTGGGAGGCCAAGCGCGAGAATGAGATTGAAACCATCCGCGCATTCTACTGCGCGCAACCCGCTCGATGAGGCCGGTGTCCGGTTAGATGGAGAAGCGGACATGCGAACATTTCGCCTGACCGAAGCGAGAGAGCGGATTGAGGCGCACAATCAACACAGCTATTGCGACTGTGAGCTAGCGGACTGGCCAAATGGCAAGGTGTTGATTATCGGGCGTTCTTCGCACTGCGGCGGAACCGATACGTCATGGCTTGGGGTAGTCTCTCCAGATGACGCAGATACTCTTGAGCGTGAGGGATTGGCTGACGGATGGCGGCGCTCACGAACGTCTGCTTTTCAGTAGAAGCGGACACGGATCAACGAGGACTCAGAAAGGCCGCAGGATGGATGCGCAGTTCACATGCCCGCAATGCGGCGACGACACGGAGCAGCTTCACGAAGGGTATTGTGAGGATTGCTGTCTCGAAAACCAGCGTCGGTTGGATGATCACATCGCGACATTGGATGCTTGGGTCAGGATGAGCGACCGGGAGCGCGATGAGGCGATCCGGGCCGCGTGCAGAAATTCTTAGAAAGGCCGCTCACATGGAAACGCCGCAGCAAGCAATTCTCGACTTCCTGAAGGCTGTTGATCGCGGCTACTTCGGCGCGATGCCGAGCGGGTTTAACGACAGCGCATTTGTCGCCGCGCTTCGCAAGCAGGTCGCCAACAACGCGCACGAGTGTCAGCCGAGCACAAGGCGGCACAAGATGCCAGCCGGCGAATGCCCATACTGCGACAGCGAGAAAAGCAGTTTTCACCCGCCGCATGACGCATCAAAGCGATGCAAGAGCGGAAAGCGTTCGCACTGCTCGTGCGACACGTGCTTCTGATTCTCGAAAGGGCCGGTCATGTCGGAGCTGCTATTCTCAGACTGGTTTGTGGAGCAGCACGGACCGCGCTCGCGGCGCGGCCCGTCTGGTTCCGTCGCCAACTGCTCGGACGATGAACTGAAGATGGCCGTTAGTCGCGGTGAGGCGGCAGCCGCCGAGTTGAAGCGCAGGGAACTGTGGGATGAGAAGCGAACTTCTGCGCTCTATGCGTGGCAGGTCGACGACCGCTAACAACCCGATCAGAAAGGCCAGCCTGCGATGGACGAGAAGCAAATAGAACGGGTCGCGGCGGCCATTGATGCGGTGCAACTGTTCTCTCGGTTCAATGACTGGACTAGTGACCGCGTGCCTGGGCTTCCTGTCGAGATATGCAGACATGGCAAGGATGGCGAGGCCGAGGTCATCGTGGTTGAGCGATTTGCTAGTTACGTGTCGGAGCGTGCTGCTCTGTTTCAGTGCGTGAGCAGGGCTCGGGCAATAGCTGCAATATCTGCCATGTCTTCTCAGTGATCAGAAAGGCCGGTCCATGAACCACGTAGATCGAGCAACGCATGCTGAGCGACCAAACGCTGCGGACCAAGCGATTGATGACGTTCTGGACGCGATGGATGACATCGAAAAAGAGTTACGTGAGCTGGCGAGCGGCTGCCAAGACGGATACCTGCTCGACGTGGCGAACCGCATGCGCAGAGCGCTGAAGAATTTCCGATAAGAAAGGCCGCAGGATGATGTCGCCTAACGAAATCCTGGAGCACTACCGCGAGGACTTGCGGCGCACACTTCGCGCTGAGGGGTGGGCTGACAACGAGATCGAGGAAGCTGTTGAGCGCAGCCTTGCTCATTGGGTGGCGTGCTCGCTGTCGAGTGCCATGATCTGCGCCGACATTGCATCTCGTAACGGTATGCTCGACGAACGTGCCGAGCGGCAGATTTGGAACTGGCGTTAGAACCGATCAGAAAGGCCGGTCACCAATGCAGGGGCCATGCCTGCCATGCAGCAATGCCTAACTTGATCCCATAGTGTAGGCCGACCAAAGCCACAAGCACAGCGACAATGACGCGGACCTGATGCCACGTCATGGCTTCCAGACCTTGAGCAACCCGAGCGCTGCTTCTATCAGATCGTTCGCCTTGGCGTGAAGCAGCCCTGACGATAGCCCAGCCAGGGCTATCGTGAACCCCTTGTTCCAAACGTCCTGGGCGTCGTGCTTCTCCGTATGCTTCTCGAGCGTCTTCCCTTGATGCTCGCTCGTAAGTTCCAGGGTGGTCAGCCGGCGTTCGGTCTCCAAGCCGTGCGGCCAGTGCGACGGCGACTGTTGCCAGTCGTGGGGTGATCTCGTCATCCATGGCCCGCGCTCGCTACTTTGGCCGGCGCTCCCTTGGGCTCAGGGCAGATGGTGTCGAATACCTTGTTGTGAGCGATGATCTGACGCTTGGTCGGCTCCGTGTCAGCCTTGCTGGATGAGATTGGCTTGAAACTCTTGCACGAGCTATCGGCAATCTCTGGAATAGCGGTCGCACAGCCGGTCAGCAGGTACGCGCTCAACAGCCCGGCGAGCAGCGTCGGCTTTGCGCGCATTGGTCTCGCCTCGTCGTTCAATGGCAGCCTTCTCGATCTGCCGTCCCTTGTTGACGCGAGACGAGTCCCACGCAAAGAACGCAACGATGAAACCGACAGAGATACCAATGTGCAGGCCGTAGCGGGCCAAGAGGGGGAGGAGGATGGTCATGGCATCACGTCTTTCTTTTCCCCGCACTTGCGGCAGACGGCAGTGATGCCAAAGTGCTCAGGTGAGCTAGCGCCTATCCAATCATGCTTGCACGCCTCGTGCGCAATCTCCCACCGCATAATGATGTCGCCATCTTTGGTCGATAGAGTGGCCAATTCGGCAAACTCAAGATTTGGACCTTTCTCGCCCAATGCCTTCAGATGCGCCGCCAAAATGCGCTTCACTTCATCGTTGTCGAACTCGACTTGCCGAAACGATGTGACCTTGACGCTCATCCCGCTTTCCCTTCCTGGCTCGCCTTCACCCGCCTGCTGACGATCAGCACGACACACCCAGCAAGTAGCCCGAATGATATCGCTTTACCGTCGAGCTTTATGTCTCCGAACATAGCACGGATTGGGGTGTATTCCGACCACTTCGTTGCGGTATCCAGCAAGGTTTGAAAGGTCTGCTCGATGTAGACGGCAGCACCTGCGGCAGCGGTTCCGACGCTGCCCCATATGGTGCCGGACTTGTGCAGCGGCTTGGGCGCAGGCGGCGCGCTCGCAACCGTCTCGACGGCCGGCGCCGCTACGGAGAACGCCCGCGCATGTGCAGCGCTCCACTCTGCATCAGACATTGGGAAGTCCCGTCCCGCCTCTTGCAGTGCCATTGCCTTGCCGATCGGGATTGCGACATCGGCATTCGACATCAGGTCGCGCGTCAGGAGGGTGTCGCGGGTGACACCCCCGTTCTGCTCAAGCACATGGATGTACGTCGAGACGTAGAAGCCGCCGCACCACTTCTCAATAGCCTTAGCGATAGGGCGGCCGGTGTAGGCGGGAGAGGACAGAAGGTCGAACAAAGCTGCGGCGCCTGACACGTTGTCGGGAAACGTCGCGATCTTGTGCTCGCCGTCCTTGCTGTGCAGCACCTCATGAGAGGTTGACCCAAACCGCTTTGAGCTCGGGCCTGGGTACATCGCTCCAGGGTTGCGATTGCGGATGCTGGCAGGTGTCATTGCTTCCCCCCTTCCACCATCAGGACGCCGGGGGCGACGATGTCTGTCACGTCAGCACTCCCAATCGACGGTCAGCACTTGGTTCGGCTCCTGCCAGAAGCCTTTCACGTCGCCGCGACGGCCTTCCAGTGGGCGAATGGTCTTGAAGCCCTCGAACGGCTGCACCGTGCATGATGCCGTTGCACCGATGAGCCCTTGCTGGCTCTTGTTGTCGTCGAGGTTATGGAGAGACCACGTGCCGGCCGGCGTCGTGCTGCCGTCGAGACCGATGCCGGTCCACACCGCGGCTGGGGCAAGCGTCGAATCGAGGAAGTAGGCCCCCCGCCAGTGCGGGCGCGCGCTGCGGCGCTTGATGCCGCTCACCAGCGAAACGCGGATGTCCTCTCGCCCTTCGGTGCCGAAGTTGTACCCGGATGGGGAATGCAGCGGGTGATAAATCCGGGAGCCGTTGACCAGCGGCCGGTTATCGCCGGCCTGCAGCAGGATCGGCAGCGGGTGCCAGTAGTTCCACAGATCGCAGCGCACGTCCGGCTTGTACGTCACGTCGATGCGCGGGATGCCGCTCGGGCCGATGCCGAGCGAGCCCATGTAGAGCGCCTGACCGGCCTGCACCGTGAACGATCCTGCATCGCAGGCGAGAGAGAGGGCAGCGTCATTGACGGGGAGGCCAGCGGCCATGCCGATGCCGCCGCCTGTCGCGGGCTGATCCTGTCCCTCAACGTAAAGCCTCAGCTCGGTGCAGTAGACGCCGTTGATGCCATTTCCGCAGAGCACCAGCCACCATGTCTGCCCTGTCGGGCCGCTCGGAATGTCCGCTGCTATCGTGCTGGCGACGCCGGCCGGCGCAACGCCGGAGGCGACGACCGCGGCCGTCTCGACGGTCGCCCCCGCCCTGATCTGCCAGGCGCATTGGTCATTCGAGCCGATGAACGAATTGTCTACCGGGGACCACGCCTCGATACGTTTCACGGCCTGCGCTGTGGCGAGCTGGAGCCCGATGGCGCTGGCGAAGCTGTACCCTGCCACGCCGGCCGCGCTCCTGGAGCTCACAGCGTAGCCCTGAGCCGTGCTCCCGTCGAACGAGGCACCGAGACCGCCATTGTAGGTCAAGCCGCCCAGCGGCGTTCCAGACGCCAGCACGAGGCCACCTGACGGCGGCGGGGTCTGCCCCATCGGCGCGCTGGCGAGCACGGTGACACCGGCTCGCTTGGCGAGGAACAGGTCATGCAGGGAGTTGAGCGGCAGCGCGGCCACGTCTACCGACAGGCCGGCATCCGGCAGCGTCTCAGGCGCATAGCCTGGGAGAGCGACGACGTTGCCCTGGTATGGCAGGCAATAGACGCGCCGCCCCGCTACGTCCTCGGTGACTTCCGGCTGCTGTGACAGCGAGAGGCGGGCGCAGATCATGCCACCCTCGCTTTCATGATCTCGTCACGGATCGGCAGAGCGATGGACTCGACGGCGATCAGGCGCGCTTCAAGGTCTTTCTGCGTTGCAATGACCTGATCGAGCTTCGCCGCGATGATGGCGATGGATTGACGAACGTCGTCGGGCAGGTGCTCGGAGCGGACCTCGCGCGTGTGCGATCCGCGCTTTCGGCGTGCGAGCTCGATTACGGGGTCTGTCGCGGCCATGTGATCGCCTCGTAAGCGGCCCGTGCGGCTGCCGCATCCGACGCATCACTGATGGCTTTCGTGGCAAGGATGGCCGTGGCGTTGATCTGCGCCTCGACGGCCTTGAAGGCCCGATATGTCCCGTGGACCAGCTCAGCCGCCTGCTGAACGGTGATGCCGCGCGCGGCGGCTTCTGCGGCGAGGATCGGCACCAGATCGCTTGTCACCGCGGCCGGGTCGTCGAGCACGAGGCGGGCTTCGGCGAGCTTTTCCTGGTAGCTCATCGCCTTGCCGGCGCCCGGCGTGATGAAGCGAAGGCGGCACGCTTCGGCGTCGGCCGCAACCTTGGCCTTCAACTCGGCTTTGATCGCAGCGAGATTCACCGGCTGGTGCGCCGCGATCACGGCATTCAACGCCGCGTTCTGCTGCTGCGTCAGGTTCTCCCGGCCTGAAATATCTCCGTCGTCGCCCCAGGTGAAGGGCAGCCCACCAAGGCCGGCCGCGATCACCTCTTGCCCGAACGTTGGCCCGAACATCGTCACCCCCTGATCATCGTTGTGAGCGCCACGCGGGCGCCGGCCGTGCCTGAGCCCTTCCACGTGCCAGTGTTGGCGCTGACCTTCCCAAGTAGCGTGGCGTAGTGGTAGCCCTCGGAAAGCGGCGCGTTCTTCACGTTGACCGAGAACGACAGATCAGCGCCGCCAGCATAGGCTTGAGCGGAATAGTAGGTGTCCGCTGCCGTCGTACCGTCGAAACCGATAGAGCTCGTCGCCGTCTGGTTCGTGGTGTCGTTCTGCGCAATGCCGCCGCAGGTCGCGTCAACAGCTTCGTCGGCCCAGGTCAAGAACTCGTTGCGGATCTCCGAATTGATCTCGGCATAGCTGGTGCTCGTCGTGGTGCGATTGGTCGAGAGCGAAGAGCGAACGTTGATGCTCTTCCGGTTGAAATACGAGACCACGAAACGCTGCGCCTCGGTGTCTGCCCAGGCCGGGCCGGTGATGACGCGGGCCATGCCGACCAGCGTTCGCGTTGCGTCTCCGCTCTTGATCTCGACGCCGAGGTTGCCGGAGGTCGCCGTGTCCGTCGCGTGCGCCGTGGTCGATGCCTCCAAGGTCATCGTGCCGGTGCTCATGTAGGCATAGATGAAGTAGGTTGTCCCGACTGACAGGCCGCTTGCCGACAGGCTGACACCAGCGGTCGGGATCGATTCAGCCGTGCCGTTGATGAGAAGCTGATTGCCGTTGTAAGGCGACAGCACGAGGTTCGAGCCGGACTTTGCCAGCCTGCATTGCCCGTGCCCGCTCGATCCGCCGCCGCCGGACTGGCTCAGGTCGGTTTCCGTGCCGGCGTCGTTCTTCTGATATGCCTTACCGTCGCTTTTCGCATAGAGCCGCAGGAAGCCGCTCGACGGCGTGCTTGGAGCGCTGATCTCTGGAATCTCGACAAATCCGCTCGGGTCGATCTTCGGAGCCGTCGATGGCGTTGTGCCGACAGTGACCACGCCAGACGTGGCAAGTGTTCCGATTCCAGACAGGTTGCCGCTGTCGTCGAGCGTGACCGCAGATGCTTGCGCGCCCTTCAACGTGCCGTCCGAGCGTAGAACTCGGTTATCCGTTCCGAAGTTGGCCGCAGCGCTCACATCGCCCGTTCCAGCGCCGTCCGTGCCCTTGTTGCCGGCGCGGGAGAACTGCACCGACAGAACGTCGGATGCGCTGAACGATCCGGAGCTGTCCACATACGTGACGGGGATCTGCGCCCAGGTCGTATTGTCGGTCAGCGCTGCGTTGACGTGCAGGATTATGAGGTTCTGCGGAGCGCTGGCTTTCTTGATGACGAGTGTGCCGAGGACCGTGGTCGAGGTGCTGTCATCCCAGCCCTTGACCCAATTCGAGACGCTCGGGTTGCCCGTCTCGCCGCTGGAGTAGTGGACGGCTACCGCGGTCACGCTCGCCAGCGTGGCGTTGTTGAGACGGATATTGCCAGCACTCGGATCGGCCATCGTCGTAGACGAGGCGAACAGCCAGCGGATGCCAGGATCGGTGCCGTTGCTGCCGTTCGATCCGTTGCTGCCGGTGGTGCCGGCGGGCATGAACACCACCGACACGTCGTCGCCGCTCGACAGCGTGCCGCCGTGGCTGACACTCGTGATCGAGAAGCTGTCGTAGCTGCCGGCATCGGTGGCCGTGCTCGACAGAGTGAAGGCAAGCCAGGTCGCCGGCGTGCCGACCTTCGTGATCCAGACCTTGGACCCGCTCGGAATGGACTGCAGGAACGACGACAGAGCCGAGCCGTTGTCGCTCGTCTCGCTGATGTAGAACGTCGTTGCGCTGTCGATGGTGCCGTTGTTCAGCGCCAGCCGGCCCGACGATACGTCGGAGGCGCTGGTCGAGCTGTTCCATTTCCACACCGGGCCGACTGCGCCCACGAGGCCGGACGCGACAAGCGCAGGCACGGCCAGCATGTCGGCATACATCGAGACGTTCTTGGCGCGCGTCTCTGTTGCGGTGCGCGGCACGCCGTTGGTGCCATCCGTGATCGGATCACCAATGACCAGGGTGTCGGCTCTGGTGTTCCCGAGCGTGCCTGACGATCCAGTACCGAGACCCGTCCCGTTGGCTTGTCCAACGGGACTCGCCATATTGTGGCTATGGCGATGACCCTGCATCGCATCGTCCTGCGTCGAGCCGGGAGAGCGCGGGCCTTCCGGGTCGATGCTGCCGTCAGACGAGCCGAAGCGCAGGAAATAGCCGCCGGCCGGCGGGATGTTGAACGTCGTCGAGCTCGAGCCCCACGGATAGCCCTGCTCGCTGGCCCACGTGTTGAGGTCCGGATAGTCTGCCTTGAGCAGCGACTGTGCGGATTCGGTGAGGCGTATCCAGCCAGCCTCCGGCTCGGCAGTGAGCGTGAGCGCCACCATGCCGACCTTGAAGCCGAACGTGTCCGACGATGTGCCGCTGCCGCCGCTGCCAGTGCCGGGCGTGATCGCGCCCAGCACGTCGTCGTGCTCCCAAAGCGTGTTATCGTCCGCGTCCTTGCCGATGATTTTATATGCGTTCTCGTTGACGTAGACGAGAACACGGTTTCCGCCCGAGGACGGATAGCCGCCGCTGTCGCAGGTCACCGACGTTCCGATGGGGACGGTCAGATCGCTGTCGGAATAGACCGTCTTCGGCGTCGTCGTGCCGGCGGCATAGAACTCGATGACGGCGCCGGACATGGGGAGGTCGTTGGCGTCCGTCACCCGGAAGCCGGGCGGGAACACCGCAACGGATGTGGTCATTCTGGAGTGGCCTCGCTATTGAAGGCTGATGCGATGGGTTGCATTACTGATCACGGTCGCGGTGCTGGCGCTTCTCGGCCAGATCCTCGCCCGCGCGCTGTGGCTGCTCCCCGCCGTCGTCGTCGGGGCAGTCATGCTCGGCTATGCTGTCGGTGAGCCGCACGAGCGGCAGGAGTTCATTGCTGCCGGCCGTCGCCTGATTGCCTGGCTGAGATCATGGGGGCGCGCGAGCCCTCCGTGAGCGTCTCGATCAGATCCTGCGCCGCAGCCTTGGCCTGCCGCGTCGTGTTGCGGGCGTTGATGTAGCGCATTAATTCCAGCACCATTGCATCGCGATCGGCACCCTGAGCCACGAGCATGCGCGCCGCGTCCCGCGCTTCCGACCGTGCGCGCTCGTCCATGTATCCGGCCGTCGCCTTGTTCAGCGCCCAGCGGGCGGCATCCTTCACATCGCCCCACAGGCTCGACGACGGCATGGGCACGGACGGGTCGTTCGTGCCGCTGTAGCGCTTCTGCGCTGCCTGCATGGCCGCAGTCACCGAGTTGCCGACGGCGGTCTGGTTCGTCTGCTCGAAGCGGGCCTCGTTGCCCAGCCGGTCGATGATGCGGCGGGCGCCAGGACCGCCGACGATCTGCTCCAGCTTGTCGCGTGCAAACTCGCTTCCGAGCTGCCGCATCGCCGCCGTCTGGCCGTTCGGGCCGAACTGCGTGGCGCTGTTGCCCATGATGTCGCGAATGGCGCCGCGAGAGCCTTCCTCGAAGCCTGCGCGCTCGATCGGCCGATTCTGCATCGCGGCAAGGTCGGCACGCATCTGATCGGGATGCGTGCCGCGCTTGAATGCTTCCTGCCCTGCCTCGATGCCGGCCCTGAACTGTTGACCCTCTCCTGCGAGCTCGCGGGCGCGCTGCCAGTTGCTGCCGGCCGGGAACAGATTTGGCGCTGTCGTCGGCGCCGGGTTCATCTGCGCTTGCGGGTTGCGCGAGAGCCAGGTGTCGATGGTGTTGCGGATCTGCGAGGAAAGCTGCGAGTACAGCCGGTACTCGTTGCCGCGGTTGTTGTCTCTCGCCGCCTGCGCCAGATCGTCCACAGCGATTTTGAAATAGTTCCAGTCCCGGCCCGTCCTCATGCCGGCGCGCGGTTGGAAGCCCTCGAGCTGCATCAGCCGCTCAGCCTGAGCCACGACACCGGGGGCAGCCTCGACGCGCTGCAGCAGCCTGCGGATGGCCGGCGTCTCGGGGATGATCGTCCGATCGAACTCGCGATAATATGGAGCCGCGTTCTGGTTCGCTGTGCGAACGGCCGTCCGTTCGGCCTGCACGAGGTCTACAGGCGGCCCGAGCGTGGCGTCGATGTCCTGGGCTATCCGGCCTGCCGCGCCTTCCCTGCGTGCTCTGAGAGCGTTCCTGACGACGGTCTGCCCCTCGCCCGGCATTCTGGCTATAGCGCCCGTGTGGCCCTGTAGGTTCGGCCCGAGGTCTGCAATCATGCCCTCCGGCCCCATGCGCTGGAGCATGGCAGGATTGGCGCTGTCCGCCACCACGTCGTCAGCTACGCGCTCGACAGCCTTCCGGCTCATGTCAGACAGGGCGTTCTGAGGCTGCGGCGAACGCTGCACGAGGCGACCAAGGCCGCTTGCCAGCGGAGGAGCCATGACACCGATGCCGCCGCCCACCGCAGCGCCGGTCAGTGCATTGACGGCCCGATCGCCGTCCTGGCCCTCACCGGCACCGTAGGCCGCACCGTAACCGATGCCAGTGATGCCCGCATTGACCATGCGCGGCAGCATGGTTGCGCCCTGCATGACGCGAGCGACAGGAGCCAGCGGTGCGCTCGCCACAGCGCCAGCCAGCTTGGTCACGCCGCCGGTCGTGATCTCGATCGGGTCCAGCCCCATCGGAAGCGGGATCTCACCCAGCTTCGTGGCGTCCGCGTCTGCCTGCTCGTCTCTGGCCTTCTGATAGGCCATCACCTCGTCATAGGGCAGTTTCGACGTGGCCGCGGTCAACTCGTCCACCCACGAGCCGATCGGCGTGCCGCGCACGAGCTGGCGCACCTTGTCGTCGATGGCCCGGAACGTGCCGCCCTTGGCCTTCTCCCTCGCCACCGTGAACTTTGCCCAGGCGTCGAGGACGGGCTTGCGGTCGGCAGCGTCCATCTTCGCAATGTCAGCCCGCACCTGATCGTGCGGCCGGTCGAAGAACGCCGACACCTCAGGCTGCAGCGAGCCCTTGGGCGGCGAGAACTTGCCGGGCTCTTGCGCCGGCGGCTCCTCCGGTACGGCCGGCGCTTTGAACGTCGCCTGCGTGCCGTCCTGCTGGGGCTGCGGCTGCTGCACCTTCCCGATGTTGCCGCGCACAAATTCCATCACCTGATCTGGCGTGGCGTCTGCCGGCGCGGTCACGTCGTAGTTGGCTCCGTCCGGCCCTGTAATGCGATAGCGCGCGGATTTTCCGGCCTGTCGATTGGCCTCGGCCTCGACTTGATTGATGATGCGTTGCGAGCGCTGCGCGTGTGCCGGCGCTTCGAACGGCTCGGCCATTACTCAACCCTCTCAAACGACCAGCCCTGTGGGAGTTTGGTCGGCGGCGGAGCTTGCGATGGAACAGGGGTAGCCGAGCGGCGAGCGCGAGCCATGCCGACCTTGATGACGTCCTCGAGGTCTTTCAGCGCCGCATCGAAGTCCTGCATGGTCTGCGCACGGTTGAGGCGGGCAATCGACTGCGTGGCCTTCGCACCCTCGACCTCCGTAATCTGGCCGCCGCCGCGCAACGAGTTGAACGCTTCGATGAATGCCTGCCCCTTGGCCTGCTCGACAAGCTGAACGAAGCCACCCTGTCGCGTGCCTGGGATGCCGGGCAGCACGCCCTGAGCGCCGACGCCGTATTGCTTGCCGGGATGCTGGCGGATGGCCTCGATCGTGCTGAGAGCGCGCGTTGCGTTCTCCTCGATGCGCGGCAGATCGACCTGGGCCTTGCCCTGGGCCTTGCCGACCTCCTCTTGTGCTTCCTTGCCGGCGATGTCCTTGTTCTCGCGGCGCAACTCGTTGCCGAACTGGTCTTGTGTGATGATCTGCGTCGGCGTCTGGATCGTCGTCGCCTTCGGCATGGCGGTACCGCCGCCGGGGATGTTCAGATCTCGCGCCTCGCCCTGCGTGTTCGGCACCATGTAGCCGATCGAGCCGTCAGGCTTCTGGTACGGCACGGGGTTGAGGCCGTATTTCAAGGCGCCGGCCGACTTCACCTTCATCCAGTCCTCGAACGAGCCTTGGAAGCCGCCCTTCGACCGCGCAAAATTGTACTCTCGAATGTCGTCGGTCTGTCCGACGTTCGCGACCTGCGCATCCGTCCGGCGCTGATCCAGCCTGAGCTTGAGGTAATCGTCCGCCATGCCGGCATCGCTCAGGATGGCATGCAGTCCAGTCCGCGGGTCGCGGTAGTGTGGCCCGAGGCTGGCTTGGTTCGGGTGCATGGCAAGGATCTGGTTGAGCGCTTCCGAGCGCTTGCCCTCGTCTGCATCCTGCAGCGCCATCAGCGCCATACCGCCAATTCGGCGCTTGACGGCCTCCTCGCGTGCGTCCGCAGCGCTGCGCTCAGCCATGCCGAGCCGCGTGCGCTCCATGCCCAGCCGCTCGCCCTCCATGTCCATGCGGCGCTGCGCCAGCGCGTTCTGGCGGTTGCTGTCGATGGCGTTGGTGATCGGCGAGAAGTCTACAAGCGCGTTGCGGACCTCGTAGGCGGGCAGGTTCATCAGCGGTGGCATCAGGGCTGATCCTTTCCTGCCTCGACCATCAGGACGCCGGGGGCGGCGGCTGTCTTTGGGTTCATGTACTTGCGGAGGATCTCAATCAGGGCGTCATCGAACACGACGTAGTTTCTCGATCCCTCTCCGGCAGTCCTGCTGCCTTGGTCGAGGTACTTGATGCCGGGGATGCCGGCTTCACGGAATACGCGCATATTGTTGCGTTCAGCTTCATTTATCAGCCTAACGCTATCCGACAGAGACACGTTTGCATTCGGTCCACCGGCCGCTTTTTCAGCTGCTTGCTCGTTGACCTCTCGATACAGCGATGAACCTGTCTCGTCTGCAGCCTTGAAACCATATTCTGACCATCGCTGATCGTGCGCCCCGATCAGTTGCGACATGGCAGTTCTCACCTTCTCGCTCTGCTGTGAGAGCGGCTTGTCCCAATCGAGGAAGTCGTTAGGGTCGGCGTTGATGGAGACCTCGTACATCTTGCCGTTACCTATAGTCGGGATTGGTTCGCCGCGCTCAAGCATCCCCTTTGCACGCATTAGCCGCTGTGCGTGCGCTTCATCATACTTCCGTCTCGACATGGCGATGTCGTCAACCAGCGCCTTAATCGCTTCGTCTTTTGAGCTTGTTCTGGCGATGTACGCCGCTGCTTGATGAGCCGGGTTTGCGTCGTCAAACTTGCTTCCATCGCTCAGTTTTTGGCCGCCAAGGGCATCTCGATAACTGCGGGCAACGCCTTCTCGCTCGGCAAAATACAGCCCATGGCCATACGCCTGCGCTCCCTCTCCCGTGCCGATCTTGGAAAGGTCGAACTTGTCGAAGTCGTGCGGGCTGCCGTGATAGGCCCTGATCGGGTTCTCTACCCGCTTTGACGCCTCGGAGGCGAGAACACCGGGGGCAGCGGAGGACTTTGCGTTGGCAAACAGCCTGATTGCCTGCATACCGTCTGGTCCAAAGGCAACGCCACCATCAGGAGTTTTCACAAAATCAGGCGAGCGAGTATCGTAGAGCCAAGACAGCCAATTTGGATTATCAAATGCTTGCGCACTGTTCACGATGTCATCTGGAGCGAAGTTGCTGCGAAGCGCAGCCGACTTCTCAGCCGTAGGTAGGTCTGCAATGTCATCGGCAAACGGCAGATCGCCTCTCCTGTACGACCGCAGCGCATCGGCTGCTGTCTTCCGTATGTCAGGCGTGTTGACACCGGAGAAGTCCAAGACGTTTGCGCTGCTCGTTGGGCGCATGGCCCATATGCTTCCGCCCTTGTCACCAGCATAGAACCGCGCAGTTTCAGGGCTTTCCGATCCTTGAATGACATTCCCGGTATCAAGGTCGCCGCGCCTCGACCGTCCATGCACAAGCCACCCATCTGGCACCTTGCCGTCAACAAAATGTTCTGCAAGACTGTTACGCAGAGAGCCAATTTCGGCTGGGGATATGTTATAGCCGTCAACTGTCCACGGGGCGAACGATGAACTTGGCAACAGATCATCCGCAATCGTCGTATGGGGTGCCCGTCCTTGTCGCAGAGGATCGGAAGCAAGCTTTTGGACCGGCTGACCGCCTTCCATCCGGCCAGAGAGCAGCGGATTGGGCTCGCGAACACCTGAAGGATGACCCGCTGTTGCCGAAGTTCCTTTCCTCTCTCCCGCCTGATTGATGACAACCCCAGGCACGCCAGACGACTTGGAGTTGGCATAGAGGATGTTGTTCGGATCGAACGCGCTCGACACCGTGCCAGGGCGAAGCGCTGCAACAGTCGCAGGCAGCCCGGCCGCCTCGTCGAACCTGCCTTCGTCGTAAAGGCGATCAATCACGAGCCCGTCATGGCCGCGCTCTTTCGCGACCTCCGCCAGCCTGTCGCTGTTCCACTTCTGACCCTCGAATGGGATGTCACTCCAGCCGGCATTCTGTGCGTCGATGTAGAGCGGATCTCGGAAGCGGGCCACGGCCGGCGTGACGTTCGGCGTGGTGTCGGCGTTGAAGTACATGCCTGATCTCGACTTGGCGTAGTCGCTCGCGAGGCCCTTGTCCGTCGTGCCCCAATATGGCTGGTTGTAGTCGACCGCAGTTTGTCCGTTCGCGCTACCACGATAGAACGGCACCTCCATCTTGACGGGGCGGGCGGCTTCAGACGCGAGAGCGCCGGGGGCGGCTGATTCAGAGGCGTTTGCAGCGACACGGGCAACGGCGCTTCCCTTCGGCACCGCGCTTCCACCGATAGCCATGTTGCCGGCGAAGTTCAGACCTTCAGAGATCATGTCCTCGTCGGGGATCTCGCCGCGGTAGGCGCGAGCAGGGGCGGTGATGGCCTGACCGATACCCTCCACCGTGTCCTGTGGGAACCAAGAGCTGGCTCTCAGCGCATTGCCCCAAGTCTGACTGCGCATCGTGCCGTCAGGATCGAACACCCCTGGCAGCCCGGCCGCTTCCAGCGCGTTCGCCGCGCCACCAATCAGCAGCTTAGATAGAACACCAGGCTGGCCGCGCTGCTCGAGCATGGCATTGCGTGTCGCCTCTGCCGTTGCTGCCGCGGCCGGATCGTCATACTGCAGCGGCCCGTACTCACGGTTGATGCGGTCGGCGCTGTTCAGCCTGAACCCACGAGGCTTCGGCCTGGCGCGGGCGAGTGCGTTGTCGCTCATCTCACCCCACCGTCGCCGGCCATGAGGACTTGTAGCCCGACCAGCTCGGCCGCGCCGCCATGCTCAAAGGATTGCCGCCGCCTGCCGCGCGCATGGCAACACCGCCGAGCTGGATCAGGTTGTTCACGCCGATGTTCCTGGTGCCGGCTACAGCATTGCCGTAGTTGATCGCGTTCGCCGCGCTCTGCTGCCCGTAGCCGGCGCGCATGTCGCCCTGGCCCTGCGTGATCTGCGCCTGTGACCCTGCCGCCTGCATGCCCTGCTGTGTCTGCCCCTGAATGCGTGACAGCCAGTTGTTGTAATCCTGATAGCCCATGCCCATCCGGGCTCGGGCTACGGCCAGCGCATTCGTGCCGGTGTCGAGCCCGCCGCGCGCATTGGCGGCCCGGTCCATGCCCCGCTGTGTGCGATCGGTCTCGTACTCGAAATAGGGGTTGGCAGCCGTGCGATATTTCCCCAGCGCATTGTCGGCGCCGGCCTCGCCGTTCAGCCCGAGTGCATCGCTGTAGGTGCCCTGCGCCTTGCTGCCGGCCTCGGCATAGGGATCGAAGTACGCCTTGGCCTTGTCGTAGTAGCCGCTGGCCTCGTCGTATCCGGTCTTGAGCGCACCCGTTGCCGCGGCGTTCGCGCGGTCGATGTCCTTGCGCTGGTCTGTTCCGAAGAATGATCCGAAGAAGCTCATGCCGTTGCCGCCTTCAGTGCTGCGTGCAGTGCGATCAGGTAGTCACGCCAGGGCTTCGTCATGCGGCCGGTCTTGGGGTCGATGACCGGGACGCTATCGACCGGGATCGGCGGGAGGTTGATCGTCATGCCGCCAGCTTCTCCACGTCAGCGCTGAGACCCAGCAGCCCGCGCGACACGGCAGCGGAAATGCTGATCTTGAATGTCCTGCCGATCTGATTGGAGACGCCCAGCCGGCGCACCACGGCGCGCTTGGTCATCTCGCCCAGCCGGCCCAGGCTCACACGGCGCTCGGCGCTCCAGGTCTGCCCGCCATTATCTGACCAGCTCACCATCAACTCTGGCGTCACGTCCTGCGTGCTGCCATCTGCGAGCCCTACGCCCGGCACGATGTCAACGAACAGCGCATTGAAGCCAAGCCGGTACGGAGCGGCATGAACCGGCGGGGTCTGCACGGTCATGACCAGCGGCTCGCCGTCCTCGTCGTAGGCATCGCCGCTCATCACGTAGAGATCGCCGCTGTCGTTCCCGCCGGCAATGAGCTGCAGCCCGTAGCGGGCGACCTCGGCAATCATCCAGCGGCTGGACTGGTAGCTCTTGCGCTCGTGCCATTTGCCCGTTGCGAGGTCGTAGGCCCAGGTCCAGCTATCCGAGGACAGCACGTAGAAGGTATGGCCGCGGCCCCACCATGTCGTTGCCCGCAGCTCGCTAGGATCGACGCCGGCGATCGCGCGCTCGACAGCATGGTCCGAGATCCGCTCGCCGCCGTAGCCGCTGAGCAGCCGCACCGTGCCGTCATGAGCAACCCATGCCAGCGTGCGGTCGATGTTCGCGACGGAGCCGCCGGCCAGGCAGCCGAGCCGGATGGCCTGGCTGCGGGTGAACGCGAATGTCTCGTCTCCCGTGTCCTGAAAGAACTCGGTCGTCTGCGTGCCGAATATCACCACCTCTCCCTCCCGCGTGGCGCTCATGACGATCTCGTCCGGATCGCTCTCGGCAGACCCGAACGACAGGCCGTCCACGGTGGCGAGATCGTCGAGCTCGGTCGCGTACCACCTCGAGCTCGACACCGGCAGGATGCCATAGCCGTCCAGGATGGTGATGCTGGTCGGGTAGAAGTCGGTCACGTCGCCGACGGTGATCCGCTCGAAAGATCCGTCCACCGTGTCGTAGACGTAGTAGAGCCGCTCGCTGACGATGCCGATCTGCGGATTGGTGCGCCGGTTCCGAACCATCGTCACGATGCCGTCCGTGGGCACGTTGCCGAGCACGGTGTAATTGCCCAGCGTGTCCACCCGGTACATGACGCGGCCGGCCACGACGTAAAGATATGTTCCGACCTCGAGCATGGCCCGCACGGGGTATGTCGGCAGCGCGGCAAAGGCTGTCAGGCCATCGCAGGCCACCATGATCTCGGGCGCCTTGGCCTCATCGCCCTGCCGCTCCAGATAGCAGTTGATCGCCCTGGCTGCGCCGCCGGCTGCGAAGCGTGATGGACTGGAGCCTGTGCCGAGAGAGATGGGCGTGATGGTCACGAGGTCTCGCTGGCTGGGACAGAGTAGGGCCATCTGCGTGACGGCAGGCGGGTCAGAGCGCGGTCGAACGTGGCATCCGGCGTGCGCATCCACTGCGCCAGCATGCCCTCGAAACCGGCTTCCGCGTTGATTGCAACAACGTCAGGCGGGGCCATGCCGTAGTCGCTGGCGAGCCAGACCGCGAGGTTGTTGATGACGGCCATCTCGTGCTGCTTCGAGCTCGCGCACTTCAGCCACTCGGTGCCGTTGAAGATCAGGAAGTCATCGACAGCCCAGGACGACACATCGTCGAGAGACGTGCTGCCGGCCGTGCCGACACGGTACACCTGCCCTTTCGTGCCGCTGCCATCGGACAAAGCCGGACTGTTCGTGCTGGCGTTCCACGTCCCGACATAGGACAGGCTGTCGAGCGTCATCGCTGTCGAGCCGGCGGGATCGAGCACTTTGGGCGGCACGAAGAACACGAAATTGTCGGTCAGTGCCCAGCCCTGATGCAGCAGATCAACGCCGCTCGTGGACCAGGAATAAATCATCTGGTTCAGCACCTCGAGCCCTGTCGAGGCGTCTTCTGCCTGCATGTTCTCGCCGGGCGGAACAATGCGCAGGCGCCGAAGCGCCTGCTCGATCGCGTCACGAACCTGCATCGGGCTCGCTCTCCGGCTTCTCCTGCGGCGTGTCGAGCCAGCCCTTCGGCAGCTTCTCACCCGGCTTCAGGTCGAACAGCTTGGCCTCGCCCGACTTGGAGTATCCCCAGGTCGGAACGAGATCGGCCGGCGGCTGTACCTGCGCAGGCGTTTCCTCCTGCGCAGGGCCGTTAATGAGGTTGTTCGCCATCAGCCGGTGAGCCTCACGGCAAGCTCGGGGTAGATCGCCTTGACGCCGTACAGGATGTCGAGACGGATGATGTCCTTATCGTTGTCGATGTCGTACTGCTTCACGACGCGCATCGACATGTTCTCGTAGCTCTCGCGCGCCTTGAACGCAGCGCCGTCCGGCAGATCGAGATCGGCCATGACGAGCGCGAAAGCGTTCTTGTGGAAGCACAGGTTCTGCGCGTAGGCGGTGGCGGCCGTGCCGGTCACGAACGTAACCGCCGCATTGTCGGCCGGCGCTGCGCTGACGTTCTGATACGCACCGCTCGACACGATGGCAGGGGCAATCGTCAGGCTGACGTTGCCCGATCCATCCGAGTTTGCATCGGCCGTCACCACGAACTGCTTGAGGTAGCTGTACTGCTGCTTGGTGCGGTCGTTCACAGCGTAGACGCCGGCCAGCGTAATCACGTCGCCGGCCTTGATCCACCCGGTGATCGAGTTGGACGCGCCGTCGATGACCAGCGTCTGGCTGTTCGACTGCGGGCTCGAGTTGGAATGCTGGTTCGCGCCATTGACCAGCGGCGTTCCGCCCTTCGCGCCGACCGTGTGATTGACGATCGACTGCGCCTCGTAGGTATCGAAGCCGGCGTACTTGCCGATCTTCACCTGCTCGAGCGCCGTCCGCGTCTTCTCCGGCTGGAACAGGGTCTTCAGGTCGTTGGCGACCTTCAGCGCTGCCGCTGGATCGAGCACGGCGTTGAGCTTCTCGCCGACAGGGGCCGAGTTCTCGACCAGCCGCTGACGTGCCGCGCCGACCTCGAGGAACGTGCTGGGCGTGGTGCCAGCCGTGCCCACCCAATTCGGCACAGACGAGTAGAGGCCGCACAGATCCGTCTCGACCTGCTGCGCCAGCGCGATTGCCGCCGGCTTGATGTAGCGCTCGCTGTACTCGTCGATGGTCAGCGTCAGCTCGTTGCTGGTGAAGTTCCAGCTGACGTGCTTCTGCTTGTCCATCACAACGGGCACCGTGCCCTCGATCACGTCCTGATTGGTGCGGGTCGCACCGTTCGTGACCGTGAACTTGACCGGCTTGCGGATGCTGATGGTGCTGCCGACCTTGACATACTCGCGCGAGTAGTCGCGGTGGACGAGTTGCCCCATAACAAGGTTGTTGCGGAGCTGCATCAGCGCCTCTTTGGCGATGATGCTGGGGGTGATGAGTGTATTTGCCATAGTTGTCCGTGGGTCCTAGTTTTGGACCAGACGGCCGAGGCTTACCGTGCGCCTGCCTCGCGGGCCTTGATGTAGTCCGCCATCGACATAGCCGACAGATCCACACCAGGGTTGCCCGCTCCGCCGCTCACGGTCTGCACGGGCGCTGGCGCCTGGCTGATCCGTTTCATGGGGAGGGATGAGACCTTTGCCTCGATGCGTGCGATTTCGGCGCCTTGGTAGGCCGGCGGAAGCGCTGCGATGCGTCGTTGCTCGCCAGGGTTCTTGGCGAAGTAGTTGACGATCTCAGCGGTGCGCTCGCTCTCGACAATCAGGTCTGCTGCGAAGTCCGACAGCGGCAGCCGCTCGAACTGTGCAATCGACTGGTCGAGGTCCGGGAACTTCTCACGGGCAGCGTCGATCTTGGTGACGTAGGTTGCGTGGCGTATCTCAGCCTCGCGCGCTACGGCGTCTCTCGCCTGCTGCTGCGTGACCCCATGCTGCACACCGATCGTGGCCTTCTGTATTCTGGCCGTCTCGTATGCTTCCGGGTCGTTCGGATCGACCTGCGCCGCCGCGCGGTACTGATTGGCGAGCGCCGTCTTTTGCCTCTCCAGCGCTTCCACCTCGCGGCGGACGGCGTGCTTTTGTGCCGTCAGCTCGGAGATCTGGCGCTGCAGATGGTCCGTCCGCTTCTCGAACCGCCCTTTGTCGTCGCGCGGCTTGTCTGCGGATGCTTCTGCCTCTGTGCCCCCTGTCTCTTGTGCGGCCGGTGGCGTTGCCGAGGGATCAGCCGACGGTGCCGGCTGCTGTGTATTCTCATGCTGAATAGCGTCGGCTTGCGCCGGCGTGGTAGTATCGCTCATTGTCGGTAGTCCTCAGTATGGCGCGGGCTGCCCCGCGGGGTTCTCAGGCGGCATAGGCCCACCTGGGAATGGCATGGCAGGGCCGGGCGGCAAGCCCATCGGCCCCTGCATCTGATCTGGCGGCATCATGCCCGGCGGCGGACCCATCGACGGGTCCGGCACGTCGGGCGGCAACGGCGGCGGCACGGGCGGTGCGAGCGTGCCGAACATAGCCAGCGCTTCCAGCGCGGACTTGTCTGCCTCGGCCATCGTCTTCCGGGCCGTCGCGAACTTGCCGGCGAGCTCGGCGCGCGCGGCCGGGTCTTCCATCGGATCAGGCGGCGGCGCGTTCGGATCGCGCATGGCGTTCGCTGGTACGAGGTTGCGCAGGCGCTTTGTTGCTTCCTGAGCGTCCGGCCAGTCCGCATTCTTCACAATCAGATCTGCCAGCACAGGCGCGCTGTCCGGTCCCAGCGTCTGCATGAGCTGCATCATCGCGTCCATAGCTTCCAGCCGGCGTGTGGCGTAGTTCGGTCCGGTCACGACGCGGATGTCATAGCGGCCCACGGACAGGTCATTGACCATCACCGGAACGCCGTCCTCGGCATAGAGCACATGGTTGACGTGGGCGAACTGCTCGGTTCCGTCCTCGGCCAGCAGTCGCACCACGCGCTCGTTGTCGTAGATCTTCGGAATGAGGTCGATCAGAATGCGCCCGGTCTGCTCGAGCGAGCGCGTGAGGTTGTCCATGTAGTGGAAGTTCGCAACGTCGCCCTCGCGCTGCCGGGCCATGATGGCCTTGCCGCTGGTCTCGTTCGACTTCGCACCCAGGCTCGCATCGTGAATGCCCGACACGTCCTTGAGGTCTTGCTGGGCGACCTGCTGCTCCTGCCATAGCGCCTGCGGCGGCTCCGGCGCAGGCACACGCTGCGGCCCGGACGGCATGTCCTTGTCCGGCTTGAAGCGCAGATATGGCCTGTTCGTCGTGTTCGCGCTGTTCCACTCGCCGCGGTACTGCGAGATCATCGTATCCGTGACCAGATACGGGCTCTTGGGCGACAGCGCGATATGCTCGGCCGCGGCCGAGCGATAGTAGTTGTAGAGCTGCTGCGGATCGCGCATGTGCCGCACGAGGCCATGCCTGATCGTGATGCGGTCCAGCGGCACCTCGTCGCCGATCACGGGCACGATGGGAAGGTAGCGGCCCGGCCACTTGTGCGGCCCGCTCAGCACCTCTGCGCCAGTCACCAGCGCCTGCTCGACACGGTAGCCGGGCGCCTTTCGCTGCCGCACGATCTGGCCGTGTGTCATCTGCAGCTGGGCCAGCCGCTGAAAGTCCATGCCCGTGATGTCGTAGGTCTCGCCGTTCTGGAAGCCGGCCAGCGTGCGCTCGATCGGCACCTTGTACCAATACTCGGCAACGAGGATGTAGTCCTGCGTAGTCCAGAACAGGCCGGACGCGAAGTTGTTGGCGCGCTGCTCGGGCACGCTGACCTGCATCGCACCGGGATACTTGAGCTTGAACGTAGCGCGCGGAACGAGCTCGATCACGATGCACCACATCGCGTCCGAGCGATCCGGCTTCACCGCGGCCGGGTCCCAATAGACCGCCAGCGGGAATGGGATCAGCTCCAGCGCGATCTCTTGATCGAAGCTGTCGTCTTCCATGTAGCGGGTAATGACCCGCCAATGGCCCATGCCGCACGCAGCAGCATGATAGGCAGCCGTGGAATAGACGTGCCGAGCGCTGGATCGATACTGGATGTCGCTGATCACGCCGTTGAAAATGTCCGCCATCTGCGGCTGTTGCTGGCCTCCTACGGGCGTGACCTTCAGCACAGGCGTATTCTGCCGGATGTCGTTCGTGACCTGATGCAGGAACGCCGGCAGCTTGTTGATGGTCAGCATCGGCCGGTTGACGCGCTGAGCGCGCGCATACTCGGGCCACTGATCGCCGGCCAGAAACTTGAGGTCGATAACCGCATCCTCGCGGTTATGCCGGTCGAATTGGAACGCCTCGCCCAGCTTGACGCGCACCTCGTCAACGAGGTCGCGCGCC
>ERZ650311.398-NODE-398-length-28334-cov-9.910923_pt1 | contig 28334 bp, 19 predicted proteins | sample MGYA00376247_ERZ650311 | MGnify/ENA primary metagenome ERZ650311 (study PRJEB26733, sample SAMN07839324) | wastewater metagenome | biome: small river; feature: stream; material: water | place: USA: North Carolina | collected 2016-07-28 ...
CTTCCTCGTCCCCGGCATCACGGTCGAGATGAAGGACCATCGCTCCAACCGCGCCGACAAGTTCGAGTTCAAGGAAGGCATCGCCGAATACGTCTCGTTCCTCAACGCGAACGAAGAGCGTCTCTTCGACAAGCCGATCCTGATGGCCGCCGAAGTCGATTTCACCGACCTCGCCAACCCGCGCGTGATGGCCGACGGCGAAAAGCCCAAGCCGGGCATGCGCCGCATGACCATCGACGTGGCCCTGCAGTACAACGACCGCTACGACGAGATGGTCTTCAGCTACACCAACCTCATCAACCAGCCCGAAGGCGGCACGCACCTCTCCGGCTTCCGTTCCGCGCTCACCCGCGTGATCAACCACTACGCGAAGTCCAACAACCTCATCAAGGACAAGGACGCCAAGCTCAACGGCGACGACATGCGCGAAGGCCTCGTGGCCGTCATCTCCGTCAAGCACCCCGACCCGAAGTTCCAGTCGCAGAACAAGACGCGCCTGACCAACCCGGAAGTCGAAGGCATCGTGACCTCCGTCGTCGGCGAGCAGCTCAAGTATTACCTCGAGCGCGACCCGAAGACCGGCCGTCGCATCGTCGACAAGTGCCTCAACGCCGCCCGCGCCCGCGAAGCCGCCCGTAAGGCCCGCGAGACCGTCCGTAAGTCCGCCATGTCCTCCGGCGGCCTCCCCGGCAAGCTGGCCGACTGCTCCGAGAGCGACCCGTCCGTCTGCGAGCTCTACATCGTCGAGGGCGACTCCGCCGGCGGCTCCGCCAAGCAGGGCCGCGACCGTAAATTCCAGGCCATCCTCCCGCTACGCGGCAAGGTGCTCAACGTCGAGCGCGCCCGCTTCGACAAGCTCATCGGCTCCGAGCAGATCGCCACGCTCATCACCGCCCTCGGCACCAGCATCGGCGCCGACGACTTCAAGCCCGAAAAGCTGCGCTACCACCGCATCATCCTGATGACCGACGCGGACGTGGACGGCGCCCACATCCGCACCCTGCTGCTCACCTTCTTCTACCGCCAGATGCGCGAAATCGTCGAGCGCGGCCACATCTACATCGCCCAGCCGCCGCTCTACAAGATCAAGCACGGCAAGAACGAGATCTACATCAAGGACGACGCCGAGCTCAACGCCCACCTGCTCAAGCTCGCCCTCGAAGGCGCCTCCCTCACCCCGCGCGAAGGCGCCGAAGCCATCCACACCGACGCCCTTGGCGGCCTCGCGCGCACCTACCTGCTCGCCGAAGCCATCATCCGCCGCCTCGCCGACTGGATCGACCCGTCCGTCCTCCACGCGCTGCTCGCCCACGATCTGCCCCTGTCGCTGGACGACGAAGCCTCCACCCGCGACTCCGCGGCTCGCGTGCAGGCCGCCATCGGCAACGAGGTCAGCGTCGAAGCCGTCTACAACGAAGCCGCCGAATCCTGGACGCTCGACCTGGCCCGCATGCACCACGGCAACCGCAAGCTCACCCAGATCGACGCCGACTTCCTGCGTTCCGGCGACTACCGCACCATCCGCCAGGCCACCGAATCCATCTCCGGCCTGATCGGCCCCGGCGCCGTCATGCGCCGCGGCGAAAAGCAGCAAGCCGTCACCAGCTTCGCCGACGCCATCCGCTGGATGCTCGCCGACGTCGAACGCGGCATCAGCAAACAGCGCTACAAAGGTCTGGGCGAAATGAACCCCGAGCAACTCTGGGAAACCACCATGGACCCCGCCGTCCGCCGCCTGCTACGCGTCCAGATCGACGACGCCATCGCCGCCGACGAAATCTTCACCACACTGATGGGCGACAACGTAGAACCCCGCCGCGCATTCATCGAAGAAAACGCGCTATATGCGAAGAATCTGGATGTGTGAGGTTGTCGGTTGACAGAGTTAATGAAATTCTTGCCAAGATAGTGAAAAATTAGTGACAGAGATAATGAAAAAAGCTCCCGAGGGAGCTTTTTTCATGTACCTGTCGCACGGGAGACGTCTGGACTTCGGCCAAAGCAGACTTTCCACGAGAAAAGAGCAAAGGCTGCTTTACACAAAAATCCGGACGCTCCGCGCTAGCAGCAAATTACTACGACGCTTGGACTCCGTGGTTAATCTTGGGGGCGACGGATCAATGCGGCAAGTTTCTCGCCAGTGTCCTTTGCCTTTCTAGATGAAGCCAACTCGCATTCCCAAACAACAAACACACGCCAACCTTGTTCTGTCAGCGCTGCCGAAACTCGCTCGTCGCGCGCCACATTTTTGTCAAACTTATCAGTCCAGTACAAGGTGTTGCTCTTCGGCGTTGCGGCTATCCTGCATCCGAGGTGGCGATGCCAAAAGCAGCCATGGACGAAAACAACGGCCTTGTGGCGAGGGAAAACAAGGTCCGGCTTGCCCACTAAGCGGGCACCGTGCAGCCGATAACGAAGCCCAAGCCGAAGCAGAACCTTGCGGAGCGCAAGCTCAGGTGCTGTGTTTTTGCCCGTGATGCGGGACATCCGTTCCGACCTTTGGGCGGGCGACAGAATGTCGGCCATTCGGTATTTCCTCGCCACTATGAACGCGTCGTGTCCGCCACTCAACGGCCGGCACGTGAGGTGTCAGCGAACTGCCTGAAGTAGATCGGTGATACGCGACCAGTTGAAGATGAAGCCTCGGCCCGGGTGAAAAACGCGGCTTTTTCTAGGGACAATCAGTTCAAGGTTTTTCCAGAACTGTTTTTCAGCCTTGAGAAACTGCCTCGCCGACCCGCGTACCGCTGCAGCTCCACGTTCTGGATTGCGTTTAAGCAACCCCTTCATTTCGAGATATTCCTCAAGTTGGTCGAGCCAGTCTTTTTCTTCAGGGAAGGCGCCGCCAAGTGAATCCTGGAATTCACTGATGGCATTAAACAGGATCAGGTGCTTACCGGTAGTCAGGGCTGCAGTGGCGATCGTATCCAGGAACGGGCGGGATGACGATCCGTATAGTGTGCCAACGTGCAAGGCCTCAAGACCCTCCCGGGTCAGTGCCCCGTCTGCCTCGATCCAACCTATGTGGAAAAAGAAATTGCGGTAGTTCTTATTGACTCCCGTCTTCGATCCAGTTGCATAGTGGCGCGTCCCGCCAGCCCAGTGGCACACTTTCCCCGCTTGGATTTGAAGCCATAAGCGCTCGAAGGCACGGTCTCGGATGGTCCCGGTATGGGGCGACGGGGAGCGCATTTCGTCGTAGCAGAATGACAGGTAGAGGAGAGCCTCTTGGGGACTCATCTCCCGCCATTTGGCGTAAAAGCTCTTGTCGAGGTGCGCAAGGCTGGTAGGTGCTGTGGTGCGGGGGGAAAAGAAATGTGCTTCCGTGAAGGACGGGTTTAGCGGCGAGAACTTTGCCGGGTCGTAGCTCAGGACGCCAACCGGAACATTCTCCAAGGTGCTTTGCTGCAGAACGTCTACGACATGATTGGCAATCCGGTAACCATCATCGGCAATGTCAGGCAGCACCAAGAGTGCGTAGTGGAAATCCTTCGAGTATGAAATCGCTTGGCCGAGCCCTGTCAGGTACTCGCGCTTAGACTGCAGCGGAGGCTTGAACTCAGCAGCGATCGTGAGCTCGTTTCCACTGTCGACCAGAACGAAGTCTGGGATAGGCCATGCACGGGAAGCAGTGATGTAGGCGCTGGAGGAAAAAAGAGCATTCCAAGGCGCTGCACCATCTCGAAGTCGTCGAACAGCTTCCTGTGCGACAGCGTACGCCAAGACGTCGTGCGTGTTCATACGGCAGTCGCCAAGTCATAAATGTCACGCTTGTAGCCCTGCGATCCGAAGTTTCCCTTGATTGTCTTGACGATGTTGTTGGCAAAGATCTCCGCCAGCAGTGGAGGAACCGCGTTTCCAACTAGGGTGCACTGCTGCTGGCGCGTGCCCACAAACCGCATCCAGTCCGGGAATGTCTGGATACGGGCAGCCTCACGCACGGTCAAGGTTCGATGGAGAACAGGATGGACCGGGAAGGCATTATGGCCGGGCACCATGGTGGTTGCAGGCGCGCTCATGGACAGCCTCCGATAAACGTGACTGTAGTTCTTGACGTCGTCGGATCGATAACCCTTTCGGAGGTGTTCGGGTAGGCCATTCTCGGGGAGCCTTCCCCCCTCGGGGATGAGCTTGTATCTCTCGACCACTAGCTCCTTGTGGTTCATCGGAGCATGGCTGAACTCGGCGCTGCAGGTGGTCGGATCCATTAGGTCGGTGATCACGTCACCCACCGTGACATAACCTCGCTGCCAGGCCTTGGGTGAGGCGAAGTGCTTGGGTTCCGGCCACTGAAACTGTAGCCCCTCGGCCCACGCCACGAGAATGAAGCGCTCGCGAAGTTGTGGAACACCATAGTCGGCGCAATTGACGACACGGTACTTGACTTCGTAGCCGGCCTGTCGAAGGCGTCCCTCCAACTCTGCCAAGTAGCTTGAACCCCCGCGTGGCGTGGAGGTGAATCCCTTTACGTTCTCAAGGAAAATGACTTTCGGCGAAAGGCCAATCGCCAAGTCGATGTACTTAAGCGATAGCTCGTTTCTTTCATCTTGATCGGGGCGGTGATCTTGAGTATTGACGAACCGCCGCCTGCCAAAGATCGAAAAGCCTTGGCAGGGTGGCCCACCAAAAACGACATCGACTTTGTGCCCGGCCAGCTGGGCTTTGACGTCCTCAAGGGTCAATTCGGCAACGTTGGCGCGTACGTGCGGGATTCCCGGAAAGTTGATGTTGAGATTCTTCTCAACGCTGTTTTTCATGTCGTACGAGGCCAGGACGCGCATGCCGGCATTGAGGAAGCCAAGCATCAGGCCGCCGATGCCGGAGAAAAAGCTTACCGCCTTGATGTCGGAGGCCTTCACCGTTCTTTGGGGCTTAGATTCATTCGCGACTAGCGAGAGTTGTTGGGGCAGGCGAGACTGCGGCTTTTCACCTTCCATGGGCGAGACCTCTCCTGAGATGTGGGCTTTTATCGCTTCACCGAGCCGTTGAGCAAGCAAGACCGGAACGGCATTCCCAACAAGCTTGCATTGTTCGGCTCTTGATCCGAGGAATATGTAGTCATCCGGGAACGTTTGCAGTCTCGCAGCTTCCCGAGGAGATAGGCTGCGATGCTCGATTGGATGCACAGGGAACGCGTTGTTCCCGGGGACCAGCGTTAGCGAAGGGCGCTCCCGGTGCAACCGCTTGTAGGTGTTGCCGAAATTTTTTCTGCGAATTTCTTCCGGAAGTTCAGCTGGTGGGGGCATGCGGCCACCTTCCGGAATCAGGCGATACCTCGCGACTACTGTTTCGCCGTGCCGAAGGAAGGAATGATTCCAGGCGGTATCCTCCGGGCCGTGCAAGTCGCCAATGGCAGACCACACCGTCGCATGGGCCAGCTCTGCCGTTCCGTGGCTAGGCACGGGCCACTTGAAGGCGGTGTCCAGCTTGGTACCGAAGAAGAAGACCCGTTTCCGAATCTGCGGAACGCCGAAGTCGGCCGCATTGAGTGTGGTGACCCAGACGCGATAACCGAGTCGCTCGAAAGCTTCAACGATTTCCCGCTCGTAGCGCCCGCCATACTGCGTTCTTAGATAATTGACGTTTTCCATCAAGAAGCACGGAGGAGCAAGCCACTCTACTACCCTGGCAAAGCACCAGAAGAGCCCGTTTCGCGGATCTGCGGGGTTTTGATCACCGATCGTGGAAAACCCCTGGCACGGGGGACCTCCGACCACCAGGTCAACCTTCTTTCCCTTGATGGCTTTTTCGAGGTGCTCTTTGCTGAGGCGGCGGACATCGCCCAAGTAAAAGGGAACGTGCGGGAGGTTGTGGCGAAACGTTGCTGCGGCGGAGGGCTCAACGTCAGTCGCGAAGAGCGTGTCGAAGCCAGCCTTGCCGATGCCAAGGGTCATCCCCCCGCCACCTGCGAAAAGGGAAATTGTTGTGAGTTTCTTCATCAGTGGCTTTGGTCGCGGTCGAATGGTTTTAGCGAATGAGCGACTCTGAAGCAGCCGACGGCGAGCGCGCGTCAAAAAGCTGCCCCTGTCGAACTTTTTCTCCGTGCTGCTCCACGTACGACCTCATGAAGGCGCGTAGGACTTGAGCTGCTGTCGTGTCCAGCGCTTTGCAGGTTTCAATGAAATCGTGCCTAAGCCTATCGTCCACGCGAATGCGCAGACCAACATCTTCGCTCATGACATCCTCTGGATACACAATGTGTTCATTGTCGGCACACGATGCAAGATTGTCAATGTCGCTCTGAGGGCGGCAATGTAAGACGGATTCAATCCCCTGCAGTGCAAACAGTAGGGGCCCACGAACGCGTGGCATCAACGATGAGAGGGATCCGGTAGGTGGCGGACATGGGGCCATAGGGCCGCCCTGGCGCGGCCGGCCGGCACCCCAAATTCAGGGACCAGAGATTGACAAGGCTGCGTCCAGGGAAGCAATAGGCCACTTCGAAAAGTGGACTCACGTACTGAAAATATAAGATTTGTGCAGAGCCGAGTATTCGTCTCAACGTTTTATGTGTCCGTTTGTTCGAGACATGCTCAACCGGCTATTCCGTACTTGCTAACGTTGGCAATGTGCCCAATTGCAGCCGTAGCTTCCAACAATCCCCAATGTCGGCAAAGGCCGAATTGTTGTCGCTCAGGAAACACTGCTGCTCGCTCCTCATGCAGATGCAGTTCTTCCGCCAGACCAATGACTTACCACGTCTCGTTGCTTTCAACTTGAAAGCAACCTGTTATTAATCAACATGTTATGTCTTGAAATGGTCTAGTGTTCTGCGTACTCTGTGAGTTGATCAATCAACTTCACACGAAGAAATGAGCCCCTTCGCCCACCTCCTGCATGACTTGCGGATGCGTCACGGCATCCGGCAACGTGATTTAGCGGAGAGGATGGGTTACGAGACGAGCTACTTCTCGGCGCTGGAAGTTGGGATCAAGGGGCCACCACCGGCCGAGTTCGTCGAACGCTTGATCGCTGCGCTGGATCTGCCGGAGATTGAGCAGGAGGAAGTTCGACGAGCCGCCGCCGCCTCTCAGCGCAAGCTCCAGATTGAGCACGACACGCCTCAAGACGTCTTCTGGATGCTCGCCGAGCTCCGGGCGCGGGTGAGCCAACTACATCCAGCCCAGGTCCGCATGATCCGGGAGATCCTGGAACTCCCCGAAAACCTGGCCAAGAACCGCACTGAGCCAATCAGGCGCATCAAGCGGCGTCAGCATGAAGGGGAGGGCGCCAACATGTAAAAACGGGCCAAACCTTTCAGCTTGACCCGTCTCTACTGGGCTCTCGCGAACCGCTGTGACGAGCAAAGTATCGCGATCCCTCCAAGGCACGTCAAGCCAATCCCACGCTTACCCCCCGGTTTTCCGAAGGTACTTGACCTGAGGAAGGGCAATCTCTTGCCCAAAAACAGGGCATATCGAACCACATCGATGGTGCCGGTACGGGCGCTCACGCCCTCACGCCCTCACGCCCTCACGCCGGCACCGGAAGGAATCGCGATGACTTCGCTTTCATGGAAAGGCACGTGGCACGGCCTCACGCCTGCTGGCCTGCACCACCAACGCGCCCGGACCATCCTCCGTCACACCGGCGGCATCGTCCGGGGCAAGTTCCCCAGCCGCAAGACGGGCCGGATGGTCCACCACGAGGGACTTCTGGAACTGGATGCCATTTATCACTTCGAGACCTCGCCCCTGATCTTGGCCTACACGGAACAGCCCGAAACCATCCAGTATCCGGATGGCAATCGCCTGCGCCGCTACACACCGGACTTCGAGCTGTTTTTGGCCGATGGTTCGTCGGTGCTTATCGAGATCAAGCCTGCAGAGTTGGCTACCAAGGACGAGACCAAGCACAAGCTCGACCGCATTACCGAACACTTCACCCGCATCGGTCGCATGTTTGTCGTTCTGACCGACCTGCAACTCCGTGTCGAGCCGCGTCTGGGCAACCTGCGCTGGATCTACCACCAGGCTCCGCGTATCCGCCCATCCCTGCTGAAGTGCGACGTCGCCCTGGTGCGGCTGGCTACGCATTTTCCGGCTTCGATTCAAGCAACCAAGGAGGTGCTCACCCCAGTTGGCTTGGACCCTCTCTCGTTGCTGATGGCCGGGCGACTCACCTGCAATCTTGACCACCCCCTGGACTTCGACACCCAGTTGCATCTTTCTCAGGAGAGCGACCATGCGTGGTTTCGCCTTTCGGACAAATTTGGTTTTTGAGTGGGACGGTGCCGCTCACCGGATCGAGCGCCTGGGGACGAGTGATCAGGTTGTGCTGGAGCGCCTGAGCGACGGACAGACTGTACTGAGTTCCCGGCAGGAACTCTTGGCTGCCTTCGGTACAGGGCTGCTATGCATGCCTTGGGGCACTGACACGATTCCTGATGCCCAGGTATATCGGCGGCCGCTGGCAGAGCTTCCCAGCCACATTCAGGCAAAAGTGCGCACGCGCATGGCCTATCTGGACACGATCCGGGAGGCTGGGCAGATCCCGCTGACGCCGTATCACCTCGCTCCCCTGATTGGCGAGGTCTCAAGACGCATCAACGACCCGCATCCTCCATCTCCGATGACCCTCTACAGATGGCACCAGGCCTACCGGCGGGCTCAGGATGCGCGCGCCCTGATTCCCCGGTTTGACCGACGAGGTGGTGCAGGAACACGGCAATCGGAGCGGATTCGCGAACTTTTCGGGGAGGCTGCCGAGGAGTCCTTCCAGGCAAGTCCATCGGCAACCATCAAGTCGATCTTTACCCGCCTCGAGGGCAAGATCCGCGCCGAAAACGCCAAGCGCCTCCCGGCTGACCAACTCCGCCTCCCCTCCGTGAGAACGGTCTATCGCCTGTTCGGGTGCCTGGAGGCCTATGACCAGACGCGGCTTGCCGAGGGGAAGCATGTTGCGGATCGCCGCTATCGGGTCGCCAAAGCGGGGCCTGTCGTTGAAGGCATCTTGATGCGGGTTGAGGTCGATCACACGCCCCTCGACCTCTTCCTGATCGACGAGATCACGGGCCTCCCCCTTGGCCGACCGGTCCTGACGCTGTTTATCGACGTCTACAGCCGCTTCCCAGTCGGCTACTACCTCAGCTTTGGCGGCACCTCCGCCGCCGCTGTTGTCGGTGGCCTGCGCCATGCCATCCTGCCCAAAACCCCGGTCAAGGAAGTCATACCCGATTTGCCCGTGGAGCACGCATGGCCTTGCTACGGTCTGATCGCGGTACTGGTTGCTGACAACGGTCTGGAGTTCTATTCCACGGCCTTGGATAGCGTCGCTATGGACCTGGGTATGAGCATCATTTATTGCCCAAAGCGGCAGCCATGGTTCAAAGGCGCCATTGAGCGCTTCCTGCAGACGTTCAATTTCACCCTGAGCCACCAGTTACCGGGCACCAGCCTCTCCAGACTGGAGGATAGGGGTGACTACGACTCCCAGAAGCACGCACTCCTGACCCTCGCCGAATTCAAGCACCTCTTGGAAAAGTGGCTGCTCGATATCTACGCCCAAACCGTCCACCGAGGCATCGCTACGACGCCCTGGGCTAAGTGGCACGAAGGCTTGAAGCGTCACACGCCGGAGCTGCCGGGGAGTCTGGACGACTTGCAGCGCAGGATTGGCATGGCCGAGGAGCGCACCCTGCGTCGAGATGGGATCGTCCTGAAAGGAATCCGCTACGCGGGTCCCGATCTCGATCCCATCCTGCGCACCTGGGGGCCAGGGGTAAAGATCCGGCTCGTTTTCGACGCCGAGGACCTGGGCAGTATCCAGGTCTGGGCGCCCGAGCAGCAGGATCCGGTGACGGTTCCGGCCTTGAACCAGACTTACGCCAAGGGCCTCACACTCCTCCAGCACGAGCTCATCCAGCAGCAGGTCCGCGAAAACGGTCAGTCCGCCGAGAACCCCGACGCCTTAGCCAAGGCCAAGTACGACCTGGCTATCGCAGTGGATGAACTCCTCAAGGGACGCAAACAGCGCGGCCGACGCCGGGCAGCCAACATCCACGGCAAGACCAGCACTCATCCAGAGGCCCGGCTCAACCTCGGCACGCCTCCCAAGCCTGTCACTAAACCCATCCCGACACCGGAGGCGGCCCTCGATGCCCCTCCTGCGCCGCTGCCCACCTTTCAGCTTGAGAAAGGGTTGCGCGGATGAACGTCGCAGAATTCGAAGCCCTGCGGGTGTTCACCAGCGAGTACTTGCAGTTTCCGCCGTTCGTGGCGGCCTTCAACGAGATCGACAGGCTCGTCCAACTCTACCGGCAGGCCAGCGTCGCCCAGCATCTGCTGGTGACCGGGGAGTCCGGCACGGGCAAGACAACGCTCTGTAAAGCACTGGTAGAGCGCTATCCACGTGCGACCTTGCCGGAGCGCGATGTGGTGCCGATCCTCGTCGTACCGATTCCACCGGCTGCAACCATCGCCAGCGTGGCCGAAGCCATGCTCGCCCGCTTGGGAGATCCGGCGCCGACGACGGGCACGACCTCCGCCAAGACCGCCCGGGCTGCACGTCTTGCGCGAGCCTGCGGCGTCGAGCTCCTGATGTTCGACGAAGCCAACCATATCCAGGACCGGGGGCAGTCCCCCACCCAGTACATGGTGGGGGACTGGCTCAAAGGCTTGATGGACGATGTCCAGGTGCCCACAGTGCTTCTCGGCCTGCCTCGGGTCGAGGACCTGCTGAGGGTCAATGAGCAGCTACGGCGCCGCTTCACGCGCCGTCTGCAGATGGCCTTGGGACAGGATCCCGACAACTCCATCGAAACCCAGTGTCTGCGGCTGTTCACGTCCCTGACCCCTTCGCTGCCAGTGCCCTTCAACAAGGGCGCAACGACTTGGAGCGAGCTCGCATACCGGCTGCACGCGGCCACGGATGGAAGGGTCGCCTACGTCAAGTCTCTGCTGATCGGGGCGATTCGCTTGGTGTTCGAGCGGGAGGTGTCCGAGATCACCCTGGCGGAGCTGGAAACCGCATTCACTGCAGAGATCTGGCCTCAAGGGGTTGGCGCGCTCAATCCCTTCTGTCCGAGTTTCGATTTCCGGCGCCTGGACAGGGCAGGGGAGCCCTTCGAGCGGGGGGCTCTGGTGGATCGACCTTCGCGGAGGCGTGCCCATGCTGCTTGAACTGGCAGGCTATCCCCTCCGACCCGCACGTCAGCCGGGCGAGAGTCTAGCCGGGTTTGTGAGCCGGCATTTCGGTACGAACGGTCACTGGATGCCGGAGGCGCTGCACCGTGCGATTACGACCCTGTATCGCTCGGAAAGCGCGGTACGCCGGGAGGAGGCTTGGGCGTTGATCCGTCGCCTCACTGGACAGGATTCCACCGAGGATCGCCGCCTGTGGCTGGATCAGCGCTTTTCTCTGCCGGAGGCCGGGCCGAAGCGGAAAGGGCGCTCATGGCAACGCGCCATCTTGTCGCCGATACGGGTCTGTCCACGTTGTTTGGCGGAACAAGGCGTGCATCTCGCGCTCTGGGAGCTGCCACTGGTCAGTATCTGCCCCCTGCACGATTGCCTGCTTCTCCAGCATTGCCAATGTGGGCGCGGGCTGACATGGCCCAGCATGGGGCCGGACTGGACCTGCCGCTGTGGCCAATCGCTGACTACCCTGGTCAGTCCTCCTGCATCGCCCGCACTTGGGCGCCTCACGCGATTGGTCGCAGAAACCAGTGGGCTCCACACTCCATCATGGGCTCCCGATGTTGAGCGGCGCGTTGCCACCCATCTTCGCCAGACCTATGCACTGGTGTTCTGGTTGCAGGAGCTGCTGCAGTGCATCCATGAAGTGAGCCGAGGCCACGCCACGCATGAGCGTACAACGGATGAACGCCTCGGGCGGTTGCTCAAGGACTGGCCAGACGGACTGGAATGCCGGCTCCTTCGTCTGCTACGCATTCGTCACCATCGCGAGCGTGGGAACGTCTTTTTGTTGCTTGACGACAAGCATCCGACCCGACGGCTGCTCGACTATCTGGCCGATGCCGGAAGCCAGACGGATCTGCCAGCAGGTGCCTACCTGGTGGCTCATCGCGTCCTCGCGCATTTTGCGTCTCCCATCGGCGAGGCACGGGTATTGGTCTTCAATCCTGCGTTGAGTATCGAGGAACGGCAGGCGCGCCTTGGCCTGTTGATGCGCTGGTGGTCCAGTCTGCGCCCATGGATAGAAGTGTCGGACACACTTCCGCAAGTCGCCATTTCCCCGACGCTGTACTTCGAAAGCCTGGATGCCCAGTTCCGCGTGTTGTTGCTGAACGTTCTTGTCGGCGCGGCAACAGCCCAAGTCAGTCCCGAGCACTTTCGACGTTTCGCACAGGCGTGGCCTCCCGGCCGGCCGCTTCCGGCGGATTGTGGTCACGACGTTTTCATACAGGCATTCGATGCGCAGCTGAGGACCGTATCCAGCGCACACCTGCAATACCTCTGCGAGCTCGCGTGTCACGCGGCAGGAGTCACCCGTGCAGCGGTTTGAACCGATCTACCACGCATCTGCTGTCGTGACGACGGGCGGTGGGCGCTGGTGGAAGCGCCACGGTCTTCCAGTGCGTCCGAGGCCTCAGCCAGGCGAGTGGGCTTACGGCTATCTGGTACGGGTCGCGGAGGCCAATGGTTATGAATCACCCCGTGCCCTGTGGCGTGGTTTGGGGCCGAGGCGCACGGGATCCAGCTCCTCGGTCAGGTACGCGCTGCGCTTGTCTCCTGCTGAATGGCGTTTCTTGTCCGGACTCTGGCCGCGTTTCTGTCGCGTTGAACAGGTGTTGGCTGAGGGCCTAACCCCATCCGATTACTGCCATGACCACTTGCGCTGGTGCCCCCATTGCCTCGCCGAGCAGCGGTTTCTGCGAGCCCGGTGGGTGATCAAGCTGTGCGTCGCGTGTCCCGAGCACGGATGCTACCTACGGGATACCTGCGCGGTTTGCCATCAGTATCAACGGCCAGAACGAGCCGTGCTCGACCGCTGCCTGTGCGGCGCTTCGCTGATCGGCATCCCCGCTGAGCGTGTCGCCGAGGATGAGCTCCGGCTCCAGCTTGCCTTTCAGAGTGCCTTGGCAGGGCAAGCCCAGGAGGGCGCTCCTTCGTTGAGTGTGGTTGCCTGGATCACGCTCTTTCATCGCGTAGCCGCGCTCTTCGATGTCGAGCGGGAAACTCGCTCCGGGCAGACACCTGGACTCCACCGTCTTGATCGAGCCATCGTGGTGAATCGGCAGCTCGCCAGTCTGCTCGCCGCCTGGCCTTCTGGCTTTCATCGCTGCTTGGGCGATCTGCAGCGACGGGCAGAGCCATCGTTCAGCTTGGTTCGAACCTTTGGACGCCTGTACCGATGGCTGTACCGGGATTTCGAGGGGGATGAGTTCGCCTTTCTGCGCGAGGCCTTCGAGGACTACCTGCGAGAACACTGGTGGGGGCTGTTGTGTCGTCGTAACCGCCGCCTTGGCACCCGAACCACCGGCAGTCGGAAGACAGCCCAGGCTATCGCCGCAGCGGCAGGCACAACGCCGGCTCGTGTCCGGCAGTTGCACATGGCTGGCTGGGTCGAGGCCGACATCGCGGCCCAGCCCAGCGGCCGTCGCGCGTGGTCTTTTCCGGTTTCGCAGGTCGAACCTCTTGCCACCTTGATATCTGATGGCCTCAGCTTGCAGGACGCGGCCGCCTATCTGCGCCTTCCCAAGCACCGCGTTCGCGAGCTGATCGCGACAGGCATGATCAAACCGCTTCTGTCGACCGAAGGACATGGAGCGGCAACGTGGCTGATTTCCAGGCATCAACTGGATGACTTGGGCCGCGCATACTCAGCGCGCCAAGCGCTGGTGACCAAGGAAGAACCCCCTGATTGCGTTCCCCTCGTCCAGATTCTCAAGGCTTGGCGCCTGGAGGCCGGGGCATTCGCCGCACTGCTTTATGCACTTCAATCAGGCGTGCTGACTCCAGTTGCCAGCCGCGACATGGGAAACACTGTCCTGGGAGGTCTGTTGCTTCCTCGCAGGGAAGTACAGGCCTGGCTTGCACACTGGCGTGAGTCCAACGGCAGGGGCTACTCGATCACCGACGCGGCCGGAATTCTGGGGATCAAGGCTCAAGTGGCCTACCACCTGGTTCGATGCGGTCTCCTGGAGAGCACGTCGTCCCCGCTGACGCAGGTGCGTCGAGTTTCTCGCGACGGGATCGCGAAGTTCGAGGCGCGTTACATCTCCTTGGTGGAGATCGCCAAGCGCTCGGGCACTGCGCCCAAACAAGCTCTTCACCACCTCCAAATTCACCCTGTGGCAGGCCCTGCTATCGATGGATGCCGGCAGTACTTCTACCTGCGCAGCGACGTGGAACGCCTTCTTGACCAACCTCTCCAGACCCAGGAGTCGGGCAATGCTGAACCGTGAAGACTTACCAGACACGGACCTGAACCGTTTGCAGGCCGAGATCCTCAGCGGCCCATTTGAAGCCGCACTCCCCGTCAACATGACCGACGAGTGGTTGAACCTGATCGCGCGGGATATCTACGAAGCGCTGAGTGACGACAAACCCACTACCAAGAATCCGGGCGTACTACGCGCCGAAGCTCCTTTCCGGCTGATCACACGGCTCCTCGTCGAGAGCAAGTGGAGGGCCTGGCATGTCGAGAACTTCGACGCCCTGCAAGACCATTACATGAACTACCTCGCCGAAGTCACCCTGGAGCTGGTCAGGCGCCAGAAGGGGCAGTGGATTCCACCCGCGACGCTGGACACGATCCTGACGCGGACGGATCTGACGCTGGAACAGGCCCTCTACGGTGTCGCCAATGTGCGCTGTGAGTGAACTGATGACGAAGCCGAATCGGGAAGCGCGGTCTTCCCCCGCCTGCCACTCGAACACCCTCGCCAAGCCGGAGTGATCATGAAAAATCCCCGATACGAACGTTTCCGTGTCCTGATGCGCCAGTTTCACCGCAACCACCCCTGGCGCCTGACCAACGGTTTGTTCATCCCACATGCCTATCCGGAGCCCGACAAAGTGAACCTATGGGATGACGTCGGCTTCATCCTCAACGGACGCCGGGTGATGGTGTGGTGGATTCACCCCAAAGCCAGGTACGAAGACGAGATCGCCCGACGAGCCTACGAGGAGGCCGGGCTGATGCCCGAAGATTCTGCTCCGTGGAGCGAAGAGAAGCGTTGGAAGCGCGTCGGCCGTTCAAGAAAAAGGGCGGTCACGTACCGTACCCAGGGCTGGTCGGACCAGCTGAAGGCGTATTTTGAGCGGGTTGATGTTGTCGAAGAGCGACTGCGTCAGGAGGGAATCGACTACGAGGCCCGCCCAAGTCTGGTCGTGCGGTGGTATCGATGGGGGATCGGGATGGAGCTCTGCGCACCGCTGGAGGTGAGTGGGATCAAGGGCGTCCGGGCCTTGGCGGAGGTGGCTGGCCGGCTGATTCGGGGACAGACGACGTTGGAAGCAGCATTCCTAGCCAGCTTGTCATAGTGACGGAAGAGACGGGCAAGTGGATGACTTTGGAAGGCAAGCCCGTTGAGTAGCCGAACACGATGGACCGAGCTAGTTGCCATCATTGTTGATAACATTGCAAGTCGTAGTGTCTATAAGTTGGCAGGGAGCCACAGACAGCTAATCACGGAAGAAGACATGGCCAGCGCAGATCAACTTAAGGCGCTTGTGAAATCCCACATCAGCCGCGACGACACGCAGTTTTACTCAGTCGCCATGCAGGTTGCGGCGCACGAGGCGAGGGTGGGGCACGGCAAGCTAGCAGAAGAACTGCGCGACATGATCGATGCAGCGAAGGCGCACGCCCTACCAGGAGAGAAGGGCAAGTTGGTCCAAATGGCGCGCCCCCGGGGCGAACTGGCCAGCTTACTCCTAGTGAGTTACCCAAAGAGCCGCATCGCGGATATGGTGCTGGACGACGCAGTTCTCCAGCAACTGCAGCGGATCATGAAGGAACAGCGGATGTTCGCGCGTATCCGCGAGCATGGCTTATCACCCCGGCGCAAGCTTCTGTTGGTCGGTCCGCCCGGTACGGGCAAGACGATGACGGCTTCTGTTCTTGCGGGAGAACTCGGCATCCCGCTTTTTCTAGTTCGCCTGGATGCTCTGATCACGAAGTTCATGGGTGAAACCGCTGCCAAATTACGACAGGTCTTCGATGCTATTGCCGACGTGCGGGGCGTGTACTTCTTTGACGAGTTCGATGCAATCGGCTCTCAACGCGGGCTGGCCAACGACGTCGGTGAGATCCGCCGCGTACTCAACAGTTTCTTGCAAATGATAGAGCATGATCAGTCGAACAGTCTGATCATTGCGGCCACCAATCATCCCGAAATCCTTGACTACGCTTTGTTTCGCCGTTTCGACGATGTCATAGAATATCACTTGCCCACGCCGGCACAGACCGTCGAGTTGATCCGTGCACGCTTGGGCAGTTTCGCCCCTAAGCCCTTTCCGACGAAGGCAATTACGAGCCGGGCAGATGGCTTGAGCTACGCTGAGATTCGGCGAGCGGTCGATGAAGCCATTAAGGAAGCGGTTATGCACGATGAGCTGAAGGTAGGATCTGATGCTCTTGGGCGTGCGCTGGAGGAGCGGCGATGTCTGAACGAAAAACTTAAACAGAACAGCAAACCGATCGACCATGGCGGATCAGGTAACCGATAAGCGGAAGCATCTCGTTCTTCACGACACATCGAAACCACAAGGCTTTACGGCGCACTCCCCTGTGGTGCCAAAGAAGCCGCTCCCAGACCTTCCGCGGCAGCAGCACGGCCGAGCGTTGCAAGCCCAACTCCAAGCACTGGTGCCTGTAGCACAGGCTACCGCGGAAGCTCAGCAGCGTTGCGGTCTCGAAAGTGGCCTGGGACTGCAGATTCAATTCATCGGTCAGCCTGACGTCGAACTCGCCTTCCAAAGCCTTGCAGATGAGGGGAAGAAGATTGAGCTTCTCAGTATCTACAAGGAAGGCTCAACCGCTTACGCCAATGTTTTTGTGCCTGACGGACAGTTGGAGCGCTTCGAGAAGTACGTTGTCGAATACCTAGAAGAGAAGAAGGACAAGAACAACAATCCCCGCGACCATAAGGCACTGCTCAACACGATCGCATCGATTCGCTTGGCGGAATTACGAGCGTTATGGACCGACGACTTTGAGTTGTTACCTAAAGACGAGAGCGAGCCCTTCTGGTGGGAGGTCTGGTTGCCTGTACGTGGTCAACGGCAGACTGTTCTTAGGGACTTCAAAAGGCTTGCTGAGTTGGCTGGCTGTACAGTAAGTGACCAGCAGGCCAACTTCCCCGAGCGAACGGTTGTGCTGATGTACGGCTCACAGCAACAGTTTTCACAGTCCGTGATGATGTTGAACTGTGTGGCCGAACTGCGGCGCGCCAAAGAGACCGCCGAGTTCTTTGACGGCATGGTGGTGGAAGAGCAACAACAGTGGCTAGACGCGACGCTCGCACATGCACGTTTTCCCAGCGAGGACAGCGGCACCCCACACATTTGTCTTCTTGATTCGGGCGTCAGCCGTGGCCATCCGCTGCTCTCCCCTCTGCTGGTGGATGCAGACATGCACACGGTGGAGCCGGCCTGGGGCTCCGATGATGTTGCTAATCACGGAACAGGCCTTGCTGGTCTGGCGGCATTTGGGGATTTGACCGAGTTACTCTCCTCCACTCATCCCGTTGCACCAGAACTCCGTCTGGAGTCAGTAAAACTTACCCCCGGTGAAGCGGCCAACAAGGGGGACGCAAAGCACCACGCCTATCTGTTTGCAGAAGCGATAAGCCGTCCTGAAGCAGCTAAGCCGCAGCGACGCAGAGTCTTTACGTCGGCAGTGAGCGCGTCGGACTACCGCGATCGCGGTCGTCCTTCATCTTGGTCGGCGATGGTTGATCGACTGGCGGCCGATTCGGATGGAGCAGGCGAGTTCCCTCGCCTAATCATCCTCGCCGCCGGCAACACGCGCGAACACAACGCTTGGATGGACTATCCGGCCAGCCTTTCGACCAATCTCATCCATGACCCCGGACAATCCTGGAACGCCCTCACCGTCGGGGCGTACACGGACAAAATTGAGACCGAGACTGTCGGCGTAAGTGCGATTGCGGTGGAGGGCGGCCTAAGCCCATTCACGACAACGTCGAGGACGTGGGATAGTGCTTGGCCGTTGAAGCCCGACGTCGTCTTGGAGGGAGGGAACGTCGGCAAGGACGCATTTGGGGCTGCAGGAATGCCGAGCCTCAATCTCCTCACGACACATCATCGCCCGCATGACCGACTCCTCACGACAACCAACGCAACCAGCGCCGCATCGGCCCTCTGCGCCCGTATGGCTGCACAGCTCATGTCTGCCTATCCGTCCCTTCGCCCGGAGACTCTGCGCGCGCTAATCGTCCATTCGGCCGAGTGGACTCCCTCGATGCGCGAGATGTTCTTACCCAAGGGCAAGAAGCCGACCAAGCAGGATTACGTCAATCTCATCCGACACTGTGGGTGGGGTGTGCCCGACCTGGACCGAGCGCTGTGGAGTGCAGGCCATTCGCTCACACTCGTGGTGGAGGACATAGTGCACCCCTATGCGAAGGAAAAGGGGCGCGGTGTGGTTACTCGTCACATGAATCTGCACGCCCTACCGTGGCCGCGAGAGGAGCTCGAAGCTCTGCAGGACGCCAACGTGCAGATGCGAGTGACCTTATCGTATTTCATCGAGCCCAACCCCTCCGCTCGCGGCACTTCTTCGAAATTCCATTACCCTTCGCATCGTCTTCGGTTTGACGTGCAACGCCCTTTGGACGCATCAACCGAGGACTTTGTTGCCCGCGTGAATGCAGCAGCCAAGCGCGAGGATGAAGGCGACCCGGTGGATCCGAAGGATCCCGACTGGTACTTGGGTGACCGCCAACGGCATCGAGGCTCCCTGCACCAAGACGTTTGGGAGGGAACCGCGGCAGACCTCGCCAGCCGAGGTTTCATAGCGGTCTACCCCTCTACGGGCTGGTGGCGAACTCGGCCAGCATTGGAACGCTACGACCTACCGGTACGTTACAGCTTGGTTGTCTCTCTCCGTACCGCGCAGATGGAGGTCGATCTATATAACGCGATCATGCAGAAAGTCGCCATTGTGACTTGAGACTACTCGTCGCCTATCGACCACAAAGCCTCAAGCTCGATACACCCCCGGGACACCGGGAAATATCACTATCTTTGGCACAAGCTGGATGTTCTTTCATGAACTCTGGCAGTGGCCACCACCTTAGTGCCAAAGTTAGTGATAATCTGATTTATAATCAGTGGCTTGCTTTTCATTAACTGTGGCATCCGACAGAGGTTGTCGGGGGACAGAAACTGAAAGCTGTGCCATTTAGATGAAAAACTGCTGCCACAAGCAGTGAAATAAACGGGACCGGAAGGTCCCGTTTATTTTGAAGTCATAAAATAATGCGTTTTCTGCAGAAACATTCGCTTCCATGAGCCCAGTGCAATCCACCCAGCACCAAAACCTTGTCGGATTTATCTGGAACATCGCCAACAAGCTGCGCGGCCCCTATCGGCCGCCCCAGTACCGGCGGGTCATGCTGCCCCTCGTCGTACTGCGCCGTTTCGACCTTGTGCTGGCCCAGAACAAGCAGAAGGTGCTGGCCGAAAAGAAGCGCCTGGAAGAGAAGGGCATTACCGGCGCGGCGCTCGAAAAGTCGCTTTCCCGCATTGCTGCCCAAGGCCGCAAGCAGGAGCTCTACAACACCAGCGGCTTCACCTTCGAAAGACTGCTGGACGATGCGCCCAACATCGCCGGCAACCTGATTGCCTACATCCAGGGCTTTTCCCCCCGCGCCAAGGACATCTTCGATAAATTCGAATTCGAAGCCGAGATCGCCAAGCTCGACGAGGCCAATCGCCTTTTCCTCATTCTCAAGGAGTTCTGCGCCGGCGACATCGATCTCTCCCCCAAGGCGCTCAGCAATCTGCAGATGGGCTACCTTTTCGAAGAGCTGGTGCGCAAGTTCAACGAGCAGGCCAACGAAGAAGCCGGCGATCACTTCACCCCGCGCGAAGTGATCCGCCTGATGGTGCAACTGCTGTTCACCGGAGAGGAAGACGTCTTCACGCCCGGCGTGTATCGCAGCGTGTATGACCCCACCGCCGGCACCGGCGGCATGCTCTCGGAATCCGAAAAATTCATCACCGAGAAGAACCCCGACGCCCATATCGAGCTTTTCGGCCAGGAATACAACCCGGAGTCCTACGCCATCTGCTGCTCCGATCTGCTCATCAAAGATGAGCCCATCGACAACCTCATCTACGGCGACACCCTCGGCATCAAGGGCGCGAAGAACAAGGCCAACAACTTCGTGCCCCATGACGGCCACCCGGACAAGCGCTTCCATTACATGCTGGCCAACCCGCCCTTCGGCGTGGAATGGAAGCCGGAAGAAGACTTCGTGCGCGAGGAATATGGCGCGCAGGGCTTCGATGGTCGCTTTGGCGCCGGGCTGCCGCGCATCAACGACGGCTCGCTGCTGTTCCTGCAGCACATGATCTCCAAGATGCATCGGGCACCGGATCACAGCGGCGACGGCTCCAAGATCGCCATCGTCTTCAACGGCTCGCCGCTGTTCACCGGCGATGCCGGCAGCGGTGAATCCAACATCCGCCGCTGGATCGTTGAAGGCGACATGCTCGACGCCGTCATCGCCCTGCCAGACCAGATGTTCTACAACACCGGCATCTACACCTACATCTGGCTGGTCACCAACAAAAAGCCCGCCCACCGCCGCGGCAAGGTTCAGCTCATCGACGGCACCCGCCACTTCAAAAAGATGGACAAGAGCCTCGGCAACAAGCGCAACGAGTTGGCCGACGATCACATCAGGGCGCTGGTCAATCTCTACGCAGCCCACGAACACGACTGGAAGGCCGAGGTCATGGACGAGGTGGACGGCAAGCCCGCCAAGGTGCAGCGCATCTGCAGCAAGCTCTTCGACAACCGCGATTTCGGCTACCTCAAGATCACCGTCGAGCGCCCGCTGCGCCTCAATTTCCAGGCCAGCCCCGAGCGCATCGCCAAACTCGACGACCAGAGCGCCTTCGCCAATCTCGCCACCAGCAAGAAACGCAAGAGCGAAGCCGAGCACGCCGCCGAAGTCGCCGCCGGACAGCAGCTGCAGGCCGCCATCCGCAGCGCGCTGCAGGGCATGGACGGCAGCATCCTCCACCGCAACCGCCCGGCTTTCGAAAAAGTGCTGGATGCCGCCTTGCACAAGGTCGGCCTCAGGCTCGCCGCCCCGGTGCGCAAGGCCGTGCTCGCCGCGCTCTCCGAGCGCGACCCGGAGGCCGACATCTGCCGCGACGCGAAAGGCCGCATCGAGCCCGACGCCGAGCTGCGCGACACCGAGATCGTGTCCCTGCCGGCCGACATCGCGCTGCCGCTGCCCCTCGGCTACGACAACGAAACCGGCCACGACAAGCTGCTCAAACTGGTCAAGGCCCACTGCGAGGCTTACCTCGAAGCCGAAGTCCTGCCCCATGTGAAGGACGCCTGGATCGCCCACGACAAGACCCGCGTCGGCTACGAGATTCCGCTCACGCGGCACTTCTACGTCTACCAGCCGCCCCGCCCGCTGGAGACCATCGCCGCCGAAATCAGCGTGTTGGAGAAGGAGATCATTGCGATGCTGGGTGAGGTGGTTTGATGCAGCGCTATGCGTCTTATCCCGATTACAAGCCTTCCAAGGTCGATTGGCTTGGAGAGATTCCGGCGCATTGGTCTGTAAAGCGGTTGAAGAACGTTGCTACTTATAACGACGAAGCGCTTGATGAGAGAACTGATCCGGATTACGAAATCGAATACGTGGATATCTCTAGCGTCTCGCTCTTGAAGGGGATTGAGTACTCGGAAAAAATTTCGTTCGAAAAAGCTCCATCGCGAGCTAGAAGAAAAGTCAAAGACGGCGATGTGATTATCTCTACGGTCCGTACTTATCTGAAAGCAATTGCAGCGATTAATAATCCCGCCGACAACACGATCGTTTCGACTGGTTTCGCTGTCATTCGACCGATGAGCAATCTTCATTCCGGCTACGCAGGGTACTTGTTGCAGTCGAATGGCTTCGTTGGCGATGTGGTCGCTCATTCGAACGGTGTTAGCTACCCTGCAATTAACGCGAGCGACTTGATCCGCATCCCCGCAGTTGAGCCGCCGTTTGTCGAACAACAAACCATCGCCCGCTTCCTCGACCACAAGACTGCACAGATTGACACGCTGATTGCCAAGAAGCAGGCACTGCTTGAAAAGCTGGCCGAAAAGCGCAGCGCCCTTATCAGCCACGCTGTCACCAAAGGCCTTGACCTATCGGTGCCGATGAAGGATTCGGGGGTGGTGTGGCTAGGAGACATACCTATAGATTGGCAGCTATGTCAGTTCCGGCGTTTAATGATTGGTGGAACACAAAACGGTCTCTATAAACCTAAGGAATTTTTTAGTAAAGACGGAACCCCGTTTATCCAAATGGGTGAAGCTTTTTCGGAACCCATAATTTGCAAGGCAGCTAAAGACAGAGTCTTACTTAGTAATACAGAGTTGTCTCAATGGGCGCTGAATAAGGGCGATCTCATTTTTGCCCGACGTTCGTTGGTTTTCGAGGGGTCGGGCAAATGCTCAGTTATTGGTGAGCTACCGGAACCACATGTCTATGAATCGTCAATGATCAGAGTTCGCCTGAAGACAAAGAAGATAGATCCGATGTTTGCTTTCTATTTCTTTGGTAGCGTCTTTGGCCGTTCGCAGATATTGGCGACAACCAAGCGCGTAACTATTAGCGGCATAGATAGCCAACAACTCAAAGACGTATTAGTTTGCGTCCCCTCCCTTGAGGAACAAAAAAGAATCCTTGAATACATCCAAGATACAGTGGCGCAACATACGAATGCCGTTGAGCGAATTGCTAAGGTTGTTGCGCGGTTGCAGGAATACCGCTCCGCTTTAATCACCAACGCGGTCACCGGCAAGATCGACGTGCGCGGCTTCAAGCTGCCCGAAGCCGACAAGGAGACTGTCCATGCCTGAGATCGTACCCCTGCCTGGCGATTACGGTGCCTGGCTCGCGGAGCTGAAGACGCGCATCCACGCTTCACAGCAGCGGGCGACGCTGGCGGTGAATCGGGAGCTGGTGTGGCTGTACTGGCAGATCGGGCAGGACATTCTGGTTCGGCAGGACCGCGAGGGTTGGGGCGCCAAGGTGATCGAGCGGCTGGCGCAGGATCTGCGCTCGGCCTTTCCGGACATGAAGGGCTTCTCGCCGCGCAACCTCAAGTACATGCGGGCCTTTGCGGAGGCGTGGCCTGAGGCCGAATTTGTGCAGCAAGCTGCTGCACGATTGCCCTGGTTCCACCTGTGCACCCTGATCGACAAGCTCAAAACCCGTGAAGAGCGGGATTGGTATCTGGCCAAGGCGGTGCAGAACAACTGGTCGCGCAACATTCTGGTGATGCAGATCGAGACCGGCCTGCGGGCGCGTAGCGGCCAAGCGGTCACCAATTTTGCAGCGAGCCTGCCCGCGTCGCAGTCTGATCTGGCCCGCGAATCGCTCAAGGACCCCTACCGCCTCGACTTCCTCGGCCTGGGCGAAGAGGCGCAGGAGCGCGCCATCGAGGAGGCCATCGTCGGCCATATCACCCGCTTTCTGTTGGAGTTGGGGGCGGGTTTCGCTTTCGTCGGGCGACAGGTGCATATCGAGGTGGGCGGCGAGGACTTCTTCATCGATCTGCTCTTTTATCACCTCAAACTGCGTTGCTACGTGGTGGTCGAGCTGAAGGCGGGTGCCTTCAAGCCCGAGCATGCCGGCCAGCTCGGCTTCTACCTCACGGCGGTGGATACCCAGATGAAGACCGAGCAGGACAACCCGAGCATCGGGCTGCTGCTGTGCAAGAGCAAGAACAAGGTGGTGGCTGAATACACGCTGCGCGACTCGAACAAGCCGATTGGCGTGGCCGAATACCAGTTAGTCGAGGCGTTGCCTGCCGAGCTGCAGACCAGCCTGCCCAGCATCGAAGCGCTGGAGAAGAGCCTGTTGCAGGCGGATGGCCCCGACTGAGGCGCGGACTTGATCGTTTCGTAAGGTAAGGAAACACGGTTTTCCTTACCTTGAAGACGCCACAAGGTAAGGATGCTCACCATTTCTGCGGTGAGATGGCGACCCGATTTAAGGGGAACGGGATGCACAAGGAAGTCGATTTCGAGAACGACATCGAGCACGCGCTGATCGGTGAGGGCGGCTATCTGAAGGGGGATGCGGCGGCCTATGACGCGGATTCCGGCCTGTTCCCCCACGAAGTGCTGGCCTTCGTTCGGGCGACCCAGCCCAAAGTGTGGGAGCGCCTGGAAAAGCTCGACGCCCAGCGTGCGCCGGCGGTGCTGGTCGACAGTCTGGTGAAGGAACTGGCCGGTAAGGGTGCGCTGGCGGTGTTGCGCGAAGGGTTCAAATGCGTGGGCAAGACGGTGCGGCTGGCCTACTTCGCGCCGAATACCGGGCTCGATCCGACAGCAACTGAACGCTACCGGGATAACCGCCTCACCATCGCGCGGCAGGTCAGGACGCAGACCGGCGCGATTCCCGATGTGGTGCTGGCGGTCAATGGCCTGCCGGTAGCGACGCTGGAACTGAAGAACCCAATGTCGGCCACCCACTGGAGCGTGGAGAACGCCAAGCGCCAGTTCCGTTTCGAGCGCGACCCGAAAGACATCCTGTTTGCCTTCAAGCAGCGCTGCCTCGTCCACTTTGCGGTGGATACCGAGCAGGTGTTCATGACGACCCGGCTGGAGGGGAAGGAGACGTTCTTCCTGCCCTTCAACAAAGGGTACGCTTTTGGCGCGGGCAATCCGCCGGTGGAAGGCGACGTGCGCACCGCCTACCTGTGGCGCGAGGTGCTGGCGCGCGACAGCCTGATGGACATCCTTGCCCGATTCATCCACCTGGACGTGGACGAGAAGACGGTGGTCACCGAGCAGGGCATCAAGCGCCTGCGCAAGGAAACCCTGATCTTCCCGCGCTATCACCAGCTCGATGCGGTGCGTGCGCTCTGCCGCCACGCTCAGCGGCAAGGGGCCGGGCATAACTACCTGATCCAGCATTCGGCGGGCTCGGGCAAATCCAATTCCATCGCCTGGCTGGCACACCGGCTGTCGAGCCTGCACGACGCGAAGGACGAAAAGATCTTCCATTCGGTGGTGGTGATCACCGATCGCCGCGTGCTCGATCAGCAGTTGCAGGACACCATTTTCCAGTTTGAGCACAAGCTGGGCGTGGTGCAGAGGATTGATGAAAACACGCAGCAGCTCGCCAAGGCGCTCGCCGACGGGGTGCCGGTGATCATCTCGACGATCCAGAAGTTTCCCTTTATCGCCCAGGCCATCCGCACGCTGGAAGGCAAGGGCCATACGGTAAAGATCAGCACGGCAGGCAAACGCTTCGCGGTGATCGTCGATGAAGCACACAGCTCGCAGAGCGGCGAGACGGCAATGGAACTGCGCAAGATCCTGAACCGGGACGGCATAGAAGCCGCGCTTGCCGAACAGTTGCTCGACATGGACGAAGAGGCACTGAGCGAGGAAGCAAAGAAGGCGATGTTGCGCGAGCAATTGAAGCGCCCCATGCAGCCGAACCTGAGCTTTTTCGCCTTCACTGCGACGCCGAAGTTCAAGACCCTGTGCGTATTCAACGAGCCGGGGCCGGACGGGCAGGCACCCTTCCATCACTACAGCATGCGGCAGGCGATTGAAGAGGGCTTCATCCACGACGTTCTGGCCAACTACACCTGCTACAAGCGTTACTACAGGCTGATCCAGAAGGTGGAGCAAGACCCGGAAGTTCCCCGCCGCAAGGCTGCGCAGGCGCTGGCGCGATTTGTCTCTTTCCACGATTACGAAATCGCGCAGAAGGTGGAGGTGATCGTCGAACACTTCCGCACCCATACGCGGCACAAGATCGGCGGTCGCGCCAAGGCGATGGTGGTGACCAATTCGCGCGAGCACGCGGTGCGCTATAAGCTGGGCTTCGACAAGTACATCAGCGCCAAGGGTTATACGGACGTGAAATCGCTGGTCGCGTTTTCGGGCGAGATTACGCTGAAGGAATTTGCCGACAGGAAATTCACCGAAGTGGGCATGAATGGCGGCATCAAGGAATCCGAATTGCCCGAGAAATTCGGCACCGAGGAATATCAGGTTCTACTGGTGGCGGAGAAATACCAGACCGGTTTTGACCAGCCGCTGCTGCACAGCATGTATGTGGACAAGCGCCTTGCCGGCATCCAGGCGGTGCAGACGCTCTCGCGGCTGAACCGCACCACGCGCGGCAAGACAGACACTTTCGTGCTCGATTTCGTGAATGATCCAGACGAGATCTACGCGGCCTTCAAGCCCTATTACGAATTCACGCCGAGGGACGCAGACACCGATCCGCAATTGCTAAACAACCTTGCGCATTCGCTTGGTGAATGGAAGATCTTTACGCGCGACGAGATCAACAACTGGTGCGAAATCTGGTTCCGCAACCGTATGAACCCCACGGGCGGCGAGCACAAGCAACTGAATGCGATCCTCGACGTGGCGGTCGAGCGCTACAAGACCTTGGGCGAAGAAGACGCGGGGGCGTTCAAGGGCCAACTGGTGAGCTTCCGCAATCTGTATGGCTTTGTATCCCAGGTGATTCCCTACCACGATTCGGACCACGAAAAGCTCTACACCTATGCACGCTTCCTATTGACCAAGCTGCCTTTCGAGACGGATCGGCGCCGCGTGCAGGTGGATGACGAGGTCGAGCTGAAGTATTACCGTCTCCAGAAGATCAGCGAAGGTGCGATTGATTTGAGGGCGGGCGAACCGGAAGCGCTGTACGGTCCGACCGAGGTCGGCACCGGCCAGCCGGACGAGGACGTGCAGTTGTCGACCCTGGTGAGCAAGCTCAACGAACGCTTCGGAACCGAGTTCATGCCTGCAGATCAACTCTTTTTCGACCAGGTGCGGGAAACGGCGGTCGCCAACGAGCAGCTGCGCCAAGCGGTGATGGCCAACAGCATCGACAACTTCGAGCCCGTGTTCAACAAGCAACTGGAAAACCTCTTCATCGAGCGTATGGACGGCAACGAGGAGATTTTCGTGCGCTTGATGAATGACGAGGCATTCCGGACGGTGGCGGCGAGCCACCTGATGCGCGCCGTGTACCAGCAGGTGCGTCAGGCAATCGAAACGCGGAGCGCAACGTTATGAGCGACATCAAGCTGTTTCATTACGCAAACAACGGCGCCCGCGAGTTGGCCGGCAAATCGGCCGCCGTCGAGCGCACATTGCAGCGTCTGATCGAATCTCAGATGGACACCTTCCTCGGCGTGCGCTTCCTTTCGACGGAATACAGCACGGGCGCAAAGTATCGCGGCCGGATTGATTCGCTGGGGCTGGATGAAAACGGCTGTCCGGTCATCGTCGAGTACAAGCGCCACAGCAACGAGAACGTGATCAATCAGGGCCTGTTTTATCTCGATTGGCTGCTCGATCACAAAGCCGACTTTCAGCTGCTGGTAATGAAGCAGCTAGGTAAAGACGAGGCCGACAGGATCGAGTGGGGCGGTACGCGCCTGTTGTGCATCGCTGCGGATTTCACACGCTACGACGAGCATGCGGTCGCTCAGATCAACCGCAATATCGAACTGATCCGCTACAAGCTGTTCGGCGAGGACTTGCTGCTGCTGGAACTTGTCAATGGCGCGAGTGCGACGAGCACCCCATCGGCTTCGGAACTCGATAAGCCCCTTGTCGAGAGACCTGCCAGGACGCCGGCCGCTTCGACGCTGGCGATGAAGACCCATGCCGACCAGCTTGCCAGCGCCTCCCCCGAGCTGCTGGCACTCTTCGAGCAAACGCGTAGCTTCATCCTTGCACAGGGCGACGACATCATCGAGAAGCCGTTGAAGCTCTACGTAGCCTTCCGCCGCCTGAAAAATTTTGTCTGTATGTCGCTGATTTCCAAACAGGATCCCCATGTTTTCCTGATCCTGAAGCTGGATCCGGCATCCGTTACATTGGAAAAAGGCTTTACTCGGGACGTCACCAACATTGGCCACTGGGGCACTGGCGACCTGGAAGTGGTGTTACGTGAGCCAGCGGATTTCGAAAAGGCAAAATCGCTTATCGAGCGCACCTATCAGGAAAACTGAGGTCGCCAACGCCCCCAATTCGATAGGCTATTTGACGTGAGCATTTATTATGTCCGCCGACCCTACGGAAAAATCGGCGGAAAGTTGTATATAGCCGAATGATGACTACCCGATCATTTCTTCTGCAGAACTTCGCGGATGGCCGAGATGATT
>ERZ650311.400-NODE-400-length-28309-cov-5.374531_pt1 | contig 28309 bp, 54 predicted proteins | sample MGYA00376247_ERZ650311 | MGnify/ENA primary metagenome ERZ650311 (study PRJEB26733, sample SAMN07839324) | wastewater metagenome | biome: small river; feature: stream; material: water | place: USA: North Carolina | collected 2016-07-28 ...
CGAGCAACGACGCTAGGACGTCGGTCGTCGTATTAAGGTTGACGCCGATACTTTCGAGATCGGTCAGCCGCTCGGAACTCGTCTGCGACACGGCATCGGTGACCAGCACCGTCCGAAAGTCTCGTTCGCTCGCGTCGAACAGAGTCGGTCGCGGGCAGTTCGGCAAATTGCATCCGGCCACGACAACAGTGTCACAATCCTGTCGGCGCAGGAGCGACTCCAGGTCGAACCCCTCGAGCGGGGTGCCGACGAGGTCGTCGTTGGTGGTGCGCAAGATGGTGCGCAGCGTCGAGAGCAGCCCGGCCGCGGCGTGGTTGCGGTGGACGTAGCCCTCCCCGGAGTCGGCGGTCAGGTCGACGTGGTTGTCGGAACGGATCCGCCAGCGGACCTCGTCGGCGGCGTCACGGAAGAACTCGAGGGCCATGGGTGACCTCCTGGTCAGTAGGTGCGGCGAAGGACGAAGCGGCCGAACTCGGTCACGGTCCACGCCTCGTCGGCCTCGGGGGGCAAGGTGAAGCAGAGCACGCCGTCAATCCACAACTCGACCGCGCCGGTCGCGGGGGGCAGGAGCGGGGAGCGGGCGGTGACGATCCGAGCGTCGGCGGGGCCGGTCGTCTCGGTGCGGCGGATGCGGGCCTGGCGGAGAGCGACACGGAGGCGGGCGTCGACGGAGGTGGCGTCGAGCGTCGCCTGGACGAACACGGCCAGGAGGATGATCCGGGCGAGGATGGTCCAACCCGAGGAGTCGGCGAGCTGAACGGCCGTGCCGGCGGCCAGCACGATCCAGAGCATCAGCGCCGCCTCGGCGCCGAGGCGGCTTCGCCACAGCTCGGCGGGGGTCATGGCCTCGAGTTCGGCGTCGGGCCAGGCCCTGGTGGCGTGGCGGTCGGCCCGCTTGAGGGGTGAGGTGAGGATGGCGATGAGCTGGGTGCGGAGTTCGGTGAGCATGGGCTGAGTCTACCATGCGGAGCGTCGGTGGACCAGTGGCTCAGGGCACCTCGAAGATCGGCACGATCGGCCCGTCACCCGGGCGGGTCGACGACCCCAGGTAGAACTGGACGGGGTCGACGTCCCAGTTGGTGCAGTCCTCGAGCTCCACGCCGCGTCCGGTCCACTTCGCCGAAGGGCGCTCGGGGGTGAGGGGGATCGAGCAGCCGTCGATGGTGAGGTCGTCGATGCCCCGGAAGCGGAACAGGGCCTGACCGCCGTTGGCGGTGGTGGAGGACCAGTTCGACAACCGGAAGCGGCTGCGCCGACCGATCCCCCGGGGCGTCTGGACGGTGGCCCGCACCGCCTGGCGGATCCCGACGACGTCGGACACCTCGACATCGGAGACCAGCGTGCCCTGCCCTTGGGAGGCGAGCACCGGGAAGGAGCAGTTCTCCACCCGCACGCCGTGGACCTGGACGCGCTGGGCCCGCCAGGTGGCCACCGCGGGTTCGAGGTTGATGACCGACCGCCCACAGGCGATGGCGCTGAGCCCTTCGACGCGGACGTCGGTGCCGTCGGTGAGCGCGATGGCGTTGCGCCCGACCCGGGTGACGTGCAGGTCCTCGATGTGGACCCGGACCGACGGCACGCGGTCGTCGGTGTGGGTGATCGTCACCCCACCACCGAGCACGGAGTTAACCCGGCAGCCGACGAGCGCGGCGGACGAGGTGCGCAGCTCGAAGCCCGCCTGCTCCTCGACGGCCTGGGTCGACTGGAGGCCGACGAGGTTGTCGCCGATGACCGACGTGCCGAAGCAGCGCAGCGTGGAACGCTCGGCGAAGAGAGCGGCCCGCTCCCGGGGCCACAGCTTGTCCTCGAGCCACGCCGGCTTCGACGCCTGCGTCCCGTCGCCGCGCAGGTGGAACGTCCCGCCGATGACGGTGAGGTGGCGCTCGGCGATGTGCCACGGCGTGTCGAGGGTGAAGCGGCGGTCCCGGCAGTCGACGGTGGTGCCGTCGGGGCACTCGTTGAGCCAGGCGGTGAGGATCGGGCCGGCGTCGACGTACTCGTCGAGCGGGGGTGGGGTGACGAGGCCACCGAGGAGGAGCCCGTTGAGGTTGGGCGGGATCATGTGTAGACCGGCTCGCCGACCATGCACAGGCGGGCGATCCCGTCGGACACCTCGGCCACGACGGCGAACTGGGCCAGCTCGGCGTCACGGGCGATCACCACCTGCCCACGGCGGAGGTGTCCGGTGCGGCGCAGCAGGACGTGGCGCATGTCGGGCGGGTCGTTGAAGTCGACGCTCACCTGGGGCACGGGTGGGGTGGGGACCTGCCAGGTGGTGGTGACGCGGAACCCGCCGATGAGGAGTGGGGTGTAGTGCAGCGACGCGCACAGCCAGTCCCTGGGCAGGTCCTCGATGGTGCGGACCGCGGCGATCAGCTTCTCGGCGAGGGTGGCGGGGCTGGTGAGCCAGCAGGCGGCCACGTCGGTGATGTAGGCCAGGTCGGAGGAACTGGGGGGACGGGGGGAGAGCTCGTCGTCGCAGGCCTCCGCGACCGCGAGGGCGCCGGCCCAGCGCCAGATGCCGGCCTCGACCCGCAGGTCGTGGGTGCACTTCGAGGCGGCGCGACCGGAGCGGTCGTACCAGTCCTCGAGGAGGGCGCAGGCCAACCGCAGCCGCATCCGGGCTCGCAGCACCTGGAGGCGGGTGTGGAACCAGTCGATCACGGGGTCTCCTCGGGGTAGAGCGCCCACGAACCGGGCGGTGACCAGGGGCTCCACCGGCCGTGCACCCAGAAGCGGGTCGAGCCGTCCTCGTGGGCTTCGGAGCAGTCGGCGATCCCGACGGTGCAGCGGTGCGGGTGGGCGTGGCCGAGGGGAAGGTCGCAGCGGTGCACCCCCCACGACATCGGGCACGGCTTCTCTCGGGGCATGGGCTGAGTCTACCAGGGGACGGAGCGTGGACCGGCGGGGGTCAGGGCCAGGGGTCGTCGAACGTGAGCGACATGATGGTGATCTGGCCACCGTAGAAGCCGTCGGAGTCGATCAGGTCGAGGCAGGCAGCCCGGAGCTGGGTGAGCGAGGCCGAGCGGGAGAGGTCGAGGCGCAGTGACGTGGTGACGACCCGGTAGGTGGTGGTGGCGGTGTCGCCCCGGGGGCTGGTGATGGCGCAGACCACGTCGCCGGTGAGGGGAAGGAGGTCCGCCAGGAGGTGGCGTGGGAGGGCGATCCAGCGGACGGTGACGTTCATGGGATGAGTCTACCAGCGGGGTAAACGGTCGACCGGCGGGCGACTGTCCACAGGGTGGTTTGGGTGGGATCCAAACCACCCAAAGACGGTGGACCACCAGCAGCATCGGTCAACCGGCGGGGGCTGAGGCGGGCCGGAGGTCACCGACAGCACCGATCCGGCCACGAATACCACCCAGCGTCCACCGTTGCATCACACCTGCAAGCACCTCCGGGTACCAGGCGGGGGAAGCGTTAGCCTCCAGCAAGCGAAACCAGGAGCAGTCACCACTCTCCGTAGACCCTACCGAGGAAGGTACGGTAGACCAACCAGACGGATCCGGTAGCTCGAGAAGCCCGCGCTAGGGGGGCTGTACCGGTCGGGCGGACCGCTGACGATCCGCCCGACCGGTCAGGGTTCAGACGTCGGCCAGGCTGGGTGCGTCGACCGGGACCGAAGTCGGGGGCGGTTCTGGGGCCGACTCAGCGAGGATCACCCATGCTGGGAGACGTCCGGCCGGGACGGCCTCACGGTAGGCACGGCGCACGTTGTCGGGACCGTGGATCGCAGCCGCCCAGGCAGCCAGCTCCCGTGTCTTGCGGCCCCGATGCTGGGCCACCCTGGCACGGGTCGGAGCCACGTCTGGCAGACTCTCCCACACGACATGAGCGCCCGTCGCGGACAGTTCCGGCCGACCGTGGGGACCCATCTGGGATGTCTGGACGTGGCCACGAAGGTTGTCGGGTCCGATGGTGCCGATGGGTTCTCCCACGTTGCGGGAGATGTAGCCTCGAACGACGACACGGATGGGTGTGGTCTGGTGTGGTGCGTTGGTCGTGTTGTCGGGGACGATGTCGGGGACGTTGGCCCACATGGTGCGGGAGGGTTCCTGCACTCTGGCGAGAGGGGAGCGCGTGTCCATCGGCATGGGGAGGCGGTCTCCGGGGATGGCGACCCAGTCCTGTTCGGGGTCGCCGAGGGCCCAGCGGCCGACCTTGCTCCGTCGCCAGGTGTTGGAGAGCGGGGCCGTCCCGCTGGCGTCGATGGCGCCGGGGTGCCACGTCTCGTCCTCATCGGGGGTCGCCTGGATGGACGTGTCGGACGCGGGGGCGGTGACCGACGTTCCGCGGGCCATGGTGGGTGCGCCGGTCGGGCGGTAGCGGGCGGGGCCCGCGGTGCCATCGACGTGGTCGAGCGCCTCGGAGTCCCAAGGGACGACGACGCCCGTCGCGCCGACCGGTTGCCAGCCGTGGGGACCGGCGCAGAACGTCTCTCCGGTCCGATAGGTGGGGCGGTGGTGGTGAGTTTGGTAGCTCATGGTCTCTCCAAGTGGTTGAGCGTCGGCCGCGGTGGTCGGACGTAGGTCTACCCTATCGCACGGCGGTAGACCGATCCACCATAGGGCGACCCGGGGAACGTTCCGGAAACGGGCCGGGGGTCCGCCTAGGACGTGCTGGCCGATCCGTCCCGCCCTTCCGGTAACGGCGGGCGGGTCGCTCTAGCTCGGATGGGGCGATCGCCACGAACAGACGTTCGCACCCCGACCGATTCACGAATCGCGCTTCGCCCGAACGCGTGTTCGTCGAACCTGCGTTCGTCGAACGGGTGTTCGTCGAACGGGTGTTCGAGCTTCGGGGCTCGCGGCGGTCTCCGGCTCGACCCCCCCTGTCGGAACGTGATCCCTCCCCCCCCTCCCCCCCTTTCGGTAACGCCGGCCGGGTCGTCCTAGAGCGGGACGCCCCCCCCTGATCCACCCACCGCCCCCCCCCGGGGGGGCCACGTCATTGGAGAGTGACACCATGCCCACCGTCCGAACCGACCACCTGGAGGCCGGCTGTTACGCCGACGGGTGCCACGGCCAGCGCTACGTCGACGAGACGTTGGCGGGCTACGCCGACCTCTACGCCACCCAGCGCCCCGGCCCCCACGCCACCTGGGCGGCCCTCGTGGACGCCGCCTACGCCGACAACGACGACCTCGAGCCCTCCGACATCGCCGACGAGTGCCTCGAGGCCCTCAACAACGTCACCACGGGCGGCTTCTGGCACTTCCACGAGGGGGACCTGTTCCTCTCGGTGGACGACGAGAGCGAGGACTGACCGTGCCTTCCATCCCCGACGTGAGCCTCACCGTCACCTTCGACGAGTGGTGGTTCCCCTACTGCTGCGGGTCCTGCGGCCACGAGTTCCCCGACGGCGAGCCGATCACCTACGACCACGCCGGCCGGACGTGCTGCCCGGTCTGCGACGACGTGGCCGTGCCCGACACCGTCCCCGACCCCGCCGAGCGACGCGGCTTCCTCTGGGCGGCCCTCGTCCCCACCAGCGTGCTCGACAACCCGTGGGGCGCCTTCGAGTCCGACGTCCCCTTCGACGTCACCGTCACCGCCCTGGAGGCCGCCGAAGCGGTCCTGAACTTCCCCGGCGGAGTGTGGAACTACTCCGAGGGAGAGGCCGAGCAGGACATCCGCACCGGCCACTGCCGATCCGTGACGCTCCACGTCGAGAACGAACACGAAGCCCTCGTGTTCGCCCTGGCTGACGTGCTCGCCCTGTACCTGACCTGACCTGAATCGTGCGGGGCCCCGCTGCGCCTGGACTCTCCACCGGGACGCGGCCGGGCCCCGCCGAAACACCGAAGTGACCTGAAATGAACCCAGCGCGTTTCTGCCGCGCCGCTCGGGTCGCCCTCACCGAGAGGAACATCACCATGCCCGTCCGATCCGACCTCGACCCCCTCACCACCTGGGGCTGCGACGACTGCCTCGCCGGAGGCGAGCGGCCCTTCCCGACCGACGCCCTCAGCGACGCCGCGTGGCACAACACCGTCACCGGCCACACCGTGCGGGCCACCACCGAGCCCACCGAGACCTCGTGGCCCAGCGTCCTCGACTGGCGCCAGGACGACGGCCCCCACTCCGACCCCGACGGGTGGACCGCCTACCGGCGTCCCGCCACCCCCCACTGAGGGCCGTCCCAATCCCCTACCCACTGGAGAGTGACCCATGGACATCGCCGACTACCCCGCCCCGCTGCGCCCCTGGGCCGCCGCGACCGAGGAGCTCTACACCTCCCACGTCACCGCCAAGCCCATCGACGTCGACTGGAGCAACGCCTTCGCCGAGGCCCGCCCCGAGCTGTACGACAGCCTCTACGAGGCCGATCACTGCCCGGAGTGCAACGCGGTGATCCTCGACGGCAACGAGCACGAGGCCCGCATCCTGCCCGAGGACGCCTCCTCCTACGTCCAGGTCGACGGCGCCGACCTGTGGCTTCCCCCCGAGGATGCCGAGGACTGGATCGACGAGCACCTGGACGGCTGCGCCGGCACCGTGGAGCTCTGCACGTACGACAGTTGCCCGCCCACCGAGTGGGACGGGTCCGAGGGCCCCATGATGAACTGGGCCTACCCCATCGTCCTCGTGGGCCGCATGGACCAGGTCGACGCCGCCCGAGCCATCGTCGACCTGCCCCTGTGCCTCGTCGACCACCCCGACCACGGGCTCGTGCTCGCCCTCACCGGGGGCGGCATGGACCTGTCGTGGGACATCTGCCGGGCCTACGTCGCCTTGGGCCAACTCCCGCCCATGCACTTCACCCCACCCCGCTTCGGCGGCCTGCGCCTCGACGAGTCCACCGGGCCCGCCCTGGCCGCCTTCTGGCGCTCCGCCACCATCGCCGAGACGTGGGCCCGCCAGACCGCCGAGGGTGCCGCCCTCTACGCCGCCGACCTCGCCCGAGGTGAGTCGTGACCGACGACCTCACCCCACGCGACGCCCCGCCGTTCACCCCGCACCGTCAGCCCCGCCGTTCGGCCAACCAGGACCTCCGGGCGGCTGCTGAGGCGATGCCGGTGGGCAAGTGGCTCCCCACGCGGTTCTCCACCGCCCAGTCGGCCTACAACACCACCCGGCTCTGGACGGGCACCTTCGCCCATGCCACCGACCCGGCAACCGGCACCATCTGGGTCTCCCGTCTACCCGACGACGAGCTGGGCACCAATCCCGCCGTCGAGCTGCTTGTCGACTGGCTGGAGGCCCGTGCCTACGTCATCGGGGACCGCTCCAGCGACATCAGCGGCGACCTAACCGCCCTCGTCGCCCGAGCCCGCTTCTACGCCGCCGCCCTCGGTCTGAACTGGGACGACGATTGGACCGCCGACTTCCTCATGGACCCCTGGGAGGACTGAGCGTGTTCGCCTACTCGACCTGCCCCAACGGCGGCTGCGGAGACGGAGGGGATCTGCTGATCGCCTTCGCCGTCGTCGCCGTGCTGCTCCTCGCCTACCTGACGGTCCTCGCCGTCATCCAGGCCCGCCTGACCGACCGCGACGCCGCCCGGCGCCGCGCCAACCGCCACCACACGGAGGACTGACCATGCTGCTCGACATCCTCCCCGGCCTGCCCGGGGTCCGCGTGCTCGTCGTCGACTCGTCGACCGACGACGTCTTCGACTGGGTCTTCACGACCGTCTGGGTCGGGACGACAACCCTCCCCGCCCCCTACGACCTGGCCGACCTCATCCGCTGCGAGCTGGCCGAGGGGACCCCCGCCAATCCGATCATCTCGCTCCAGTGGGACACCGAGCGCCGGATTGGCGTCGTGACCTGCGCCGAGCCCGAGCCCGAGGACTGCGGCTGGGGCATCCGCATGGTTACCACTGCCGGCCTGTCCGACTGGTGGGCCGGCGACCACTGGGACCCGAACCCCGACTGCGCCGTGCGATACAGGGAGGACGAGGTCAGCGAGCGCGCCGGGCTCCTCGCCACCGCCCAGAACCTCCCCGTCCTGCCCTGCCGACTCGACGAGGAGGACTGACCATGGACGACACCACCGCCATCCACGCCGTGCTCGCCATCCTGTCGAACGACGACGGGGCGTGCGACCGGCTCGACCGCCTCTACGACCTCCTCGACGACCGGCTCGACACGATCGACAACCTCGCCGTCGGCTCCTTCCTGGCCGACATGGTGCGGGGCTACCTAACCTGCGCGGCCTGGGCCGAGCGGGCCCCCTTCGAGGGCTTCATCTGCCCGGGGTGCTACAAGCGCCAGCCCGACGACCTCCGCCCCAACGGCTTCGGCATGTTCTTGTGCCCCCACTGCCGCCTGGTCTACGACGAGGCACTACCCGACCCCGAGTGCGCCGACGACGACGAGGCCCGCTTCCTCGACGTGTACCCCGACCTCGACCTGGCGTGGGCCCCCGAAGCCCAACGTCAGGCCCTGGCCGACTGCCGGGAGTTCTTCCTCCAGAACGCGACCGACTGCATGGCAGTGTGGTCCCTCCACGCCCGGACGGGAGGCGACGACGGCGAAGCGTGGGCCGCGGTCGGCCGTGACTTCCACCTGACCCGCAACGGCCACGGGACCGGCTTCTGGGACCGCGGCCACGGCGTGGTCGGCGACCGGCTCACCGACGCCGCCCGCCCGTGGGGCGAGACGTCCATCTGGCTCGACGACGACGCCGAGCTCCACTTCGCCCACGAGGAGCCCTGACCATGCCCACCACCACCATGACCCCCATCGCCCGCAAGTGGCACGCCCGGCTCGACTCCGGGGTGCTCACCCGCGGCCAGGTCCGTACCCGCTCGATCGGGACGCCCCGGTGGCGGATCGTCACCCGCTCCGGGGAGTGGCTCTACACCTGGGAGCCCTGGCAGCGCGGCGCCCACCAGGGCCCACGCGGTGGCCGGCGGCCCCTGCTCGACCTCACGAAGGTGGCGTGACGTGGAGTCCTTCTTCGAGTTCACCACCCTCCTGTGGCGCCTCACCTTCGGCGGCGTCCCCATGCGCGTGACGCCGCTGGTCGGGACCCCGGCCTTCCGGCACGCGCCGGGACTCCGGGTCGACCCCGCCAGCCCCCTCTGCCCACCCATGCTGACCCTGACCACCACCGACCTGTTCCTGTACCGCTTCTTGGAGGCGCCATGCGAGTGACCACCACCACCATCCCGGCCCGCACCACGGCCACGCTCGAGACCGACGACGGCTTCGAGATCGACCTGTCCTTCACGCCGACCGACTACACCGAGCCCCAGTTCACGCTGGGCCCCGACTTCGGGGCCGCGGTGGTGACCTACCTCGTCGACGACCACAACCCCATGTACCGCACGCCGGCCGAGTTCTTCACCGGCGAGTGGTGCGGCGGCGAGGACTCCAGCGACTTCTGGCGGGAGTTCGACACCGGCCCTGAGCGTGACGCTTGGATCTGGGAGAACCTGTCCACCTGCCGCCTCTGCGGCGAGCCGGCCGGCGACCACCCGTTCACCGACATCGGCGGCGACACCTGCGAGACGTTCGAGCCGCGGGTCACCTGGACCGACCGGATGTTCTGGATCGAGCGCTACGAACACGGCCTCGTCAACTACGCCCCGACCGGCCACGCCTCGATGGTGGACCGGCGGTGGGACGTGTCGCCCGGCGTGGCGATCCTCACCATCCCCGCCGACTGGGGGAACACCGACACCCCCGAGGGGCTGTTCTCGGCTGCCTGCCAGGTCTGCGAGTCGTACACCGCCTGGTGCAACGGCTGGGTCTACGGGGTGGTCACCGAGACGTTCCGCCGAGCCACCGAGACCATCGACGGTTACGACGGGTGGACCCAGGTCTCCGAGGAGGCGTGCTGGGGCTACGTCGGCGAGGAGAACGCCCAGTCGGTCGCCGACGAGGACCACCGGTCGGCCGTGGCCGACCTGACGGTGGGGGCGTGTGATGACCTGGCTGGCCGACACCCGGGCCTGGCGCGCTGATCGGGAGGCGTACATCGCCTCTGAAGGGCTGCCCCACTTCGACGACCGGGGCTTCGCCGACTACGACGACGCCGCCGTCCACCTCCTCAACCGCGTCGCCCAGCTCCCCGACCTCGACGTGCTCCGGTCCGCCTGGCTCGACGTGGCCACGCACTTCACCTGCACCGAGGCCGACGTGCTCGTGCCCCTGCTCACCCTGCTCCACGGCGACGACTTCGCCCTCCACTCCCTCGTCGCCCACGCCCACGGCGACGAAGCGGACGACGACCCCGACCACCTGCACCTCAAGGAGACCAGACGGCCATGACCCCCCAGGACTACTTCGACCGTGCCGTCAAGCACCTCCACTCGATGCCCCACCAGGCCATCAGCGCCGACGGCACCTGCCTCTACCTGTGCCCCGACGGGAGTCGCTGCGTCGTGGGGGCCTTCATCCCCGACGGCCACCCTGCTCTCGGGCCGGTCGGCTTCGGCAGCAGCGTCCGACGTCTGGCCGACGTGTACCCCGACCTCGACGGCGTGGCCTGGCCCCACGGCGCCCTCGGGCGCGCCCTGGCCGGGGCGCTCCAGACCGCTCACGACAGCGGCGCCTGGAGTCCCGACGGCTTCGATGAACCCGAGCGCCTCCGGCGGATCGCCTTCGACTACCACCTCGACGACGCCGTCGTCACCTCCCGCCGCTGGCCCCGCTGACCCCGAAAGGAGCACCCCATGAACACCAACGCCGTGACCATCACCCGGGTCAACGACCCTGACCTGTTCCCCGACCTCAAGACGGGGGACCGCTACACCGTCCTGCCCCCGATCCCCGACCTGGCCCGCACCACGTCCCGCGACTTCCAAGTCGTCGACGACGACGGCGAGGTCTACTTCACCATCTCCGTGCCGTTCTCCGAGACCGGCGAGGAGGTCGAGGACACCCTGACGGGCCTGCTGGCCTACATCGGGGCCGACGTGGGGGCGACCGAGCTGCGGGACATCTCCGGCCACGACGACGACTGGAGCGCCTCGTGAGCTCCGCCTCCCGCTACCTGGCCTCCGAGGAGGCACGCGACGACTTCGACGCCTGGTGTGACGAGCACGGCCGCGACTTCGAGGACGACGCGGCGTGGGACGACTTCACCTCCGAGGTCGAGGACGCGGCTGGCGAGGCCGCCATCTCCGCCTACGAGCACGACACCCGGAGGTTCTGACCATGCCGTTCATCCGCAACAAGATCGACGACCGCCTGTGGTGGAACGAGCGAACGCGGGGATGGGGCCCGATTGACGAAGCGACCTGCTACATCGGCGAGCAGATGGCCCAGGTGGAGCCGGGCCCGTTGGGCGAGTGGGCGCAGAAGCCGTCTCGTCACCACGCCGTCGAGATGGTCAGCGAACAGAGTGCGCTCGTCGTCGAGACCGCCGTCTACCTGCTCACCGACGACGAGCTGGCCGAGCTGGCCGCCCTTCCCGACGACGGGAGCCGCGAGGACTGGCTGAACGCGCCCGGCCGTCTGGCCGACCGCACCACCACCGAGATCGACGAGATCACCGACACCCTGAGCGTCGAGGTGTACCTGCCCGGCGAGAAGAAGTGAGGACCCCATGACCGACGACGACCTGATGCGGCTCGCCGAGTCCATCCGCGACGAGATCCTCTGCGACGAGGACCGCACCTGCCTCGACTCCGTCGAGGTGCTGACGTTGGCCCGCGGCTGCGTCGACCTGCTCTACCGCCCGCCGTCGATGGCGAGCCCGGGGCGACGCCTGGCGGGGGGCGCCTCCAGGTCGACGGGCTGCGTTGCTCTCCGACCTGCACGGACGGGAGATGTTGGGCGGATTCCGCTATCTGGTATTGACGTCGTTTCCGATATCGGTATCATGGAGACATGAGCACGAACGAACTCACCACCCAGATGCCCACCATCTCGATCGATGACGGCGACAACTTCGCCGAGATCGGTACCGCCGCCTGGATCGCCCAGCACGGCGGCACCGACGTCACCTACCAGCACGGCGAGTCCGACGACTTCGGCCACTGGGTCGGCGACGTCGAGCGAGACGGCATCGTCTACCGGCTCACCACTACCGACGGCGACCGCAACAGCGTGATCCGGGCCGAGGTGCTCGCCTGATGGGTCGGCCGAAGATCGGCGACCCGGTGCTGGTCAGGTTCCCGCCCGACCAGCTCGCCGCGGTCGACGCCATGGCGAGCGACAAGGAAATCAGCCGGGCGGAGGTGGTGCGGCAGCTGGTCGCGCGAGGGCTGCGGCGGGGTCAGGCCCGCCCGAACCAGTAGGCGTCGTCCTCGTCGCCAGGCTGGTACCTCGAGCGGGCCCACCACACCATCGCCTCCCACGTCCTGGGTGCCATCGACGACGCCGCCCCTGGCCGCCTCTTCGACGACGACCTGCGTCACCTCCGTGACGTGGTGGCCGAAGCGTTGGCGGATGCCGAGGCCGCCTACCAGCGGGCCCTCGGCCGTCACCGGGAGTGCTACGCGGCGGCGGAGCGACGCCAGAACCACGACCTCCGCTTCGCCATCGAGATGGGCGAGCTGCCCGCCGAGCTCGTCAGGAAGGGCCACTCGTGACCGCCACCGTCACCGACCTGTTGGCCTGCGCTACATCCCCGAGACCTACACCAAGCGGGACCGGGTGAAGTTGGCCGGCAACGCGGTGACGCCGCCGGTCATGCAGTGGATCTGCGGCCGCATCCTCCAGGCGCTCGCCGCCTGACCTACCCCCAGCAAGCCAACCTAGCTGTGTTCTCCCGTGACGTTGTTGTCACGAGTCGAGATCGAGGGACATCTGGCCCGGATGGTCAGGCGGAAGCTCGATGAGCTCTTGGGTGAGTCGCGGACCTGGCTCCGGTGCCCGAGAGATGGGTGGCCGGTTGCCGATCGCGCTGTGGGGGCGGTCATGGTTGTAGGCGTTGAGGAACGGCAACCGCTACTCGGTCGACCTCTTGCTGCGGGTGCCTCTGCGTTGCACTTCGTTGGCGATGTCGTCCCGCTCGTTCTGATGCCGATCCAGGATGTACTTCACGGCGGGGTGCGACATGTCGACCGCCCGTGCGATCTCGCGCTGCCCGGCACCGGCCAGGAAGGCGTCGATGATCGCTGCTTCGAGATCCTCGCGTGCGCGGTCGGCCCGGACGGCAGCACGCTTCAGGCGGCTCTCGATCTCCGGGTCCATCCCCGAGACGGTAGGGGTTGTGCTCAGGTTGAGTACAAGTCCGTCGCTCATGGCGCCGCCTCATCATCGACCGGCTGGTCGTCTTGCTCGACCAGCCGCCCGCCGCAGCTGTCGCACTCCGCCCATGCCCACGCCTCTTCGCCGCGATACGGCCACTCCCATCCGCACTCCTCGCAGGCCCAGGTCATCGCTGCCACCGCTTCGACGAAGGGGTACGCCGCTGGTGGTAGACGATCGCCGTCCGACCCAGAGTCACCTCTTCGACGTCAGTGCCGCACGGGCAGTCGATGGACTTGGCGTGCTGACCGTCCATCTCGGCCATCGGGATGTCGTGCGTGTACTTCATCGCGCTGTTCATCGCTTGCCCTGTGCGTGCTCGGCCCGGTGGTTGGTCTCGTCGTCGCGGGCCTCCCAGTAGTCGCTCCGGAGCGGACCCTCCCAAGTGCAGCTGCGACGGCCGCACTTGGCCCAGTGGTGCTTGTTCATCGTTTCGATCATGGAAGAAGTTCTACCACAATGATGGAAGAATGTCTACCACGTTCTGGAAGGATCTCTACCAGTGTCAACAACGTCACGAGGGAGAGATGCAACCAACCTCACGAGAGAGAACACCTAGCAACCAGGAGCACCACCATGGCCACCAAGACGGAGTCCCCGGCGTTCATCTACGCCGCCCTGGGACCCAAGAAGTTCCTCGTCCAGCGCCTCACCGTGGGCCGTTCGACGAGCTACCGGCCGTTCGCCACGACCGAGCACGAGTGCCACGCCCAACGGATCGTCGCCGCCATGACCGCCGACGGCCCCGCCCAGGGGGACTGACCCATGCCCTACATCCCCGAAGCCCTCGAAGGACGCGTCGACCTCGACCTCATGTGGGAGGCAGCCGCTGAGGCTGCGTCCCAGCTCCACGTCCTCGGTCACACCGTCGTGGGGCTCACCCCAGGCGACATGACCGTCTACACCATCGTGATCGTCGACACGGCCGCCACGATCGGCCAGCGCGTCGGCAGCCCGTTCGTCGTCGCCCTGGCGCGCCTCGGACTCGGCTACCCGTGGGACGGACACGGCCTCTCCGAGGACTACGTCCAGACCAAGTGGACGACCAACACCCGATCCTCCGACCCGCACACCGCCCGCGTGCTCTGCGCCTTCCTCAACATGGTGGCCGCCGAGCTCCGCAACGAAGGGACCCCTGACCGATGACCGCCACCGTCACCGACCTGTTCTGCGGGGCCGGCGGGAGCTCGCTCGGCGCCGAGGCCGCCGGGATGCAGCTCGTCATGGCCGCCAACCACTGGGAGCGCGCCCTCGACGCCCTGGCCTTCTTCCAGCTCAACCAGACCACCACCGTCTCGTGCGACATCGAGAACGACCAGCTCCGCGTCTGGCTCGACGACGGCTGCCTCACCTGGCCCTTCGACGCCGAGGACGGCGCCGACCGGGAGGTGTGGTGGCTTCCCGACGGCCAGGCCGGCGCCCCGCTCTCCGCCAACCCCGACCTCAACGAAGAAGCCGCCGAGGCGCTGCTGAACGAGATCACCGACGCGGTGGCCACGCTCGCCGGCTACGCCTACTGGGAGGCCAGGGAGGCGGTCGGTCGGCTCCGTCTCGTCGAGCCCGCCCCCGCGGTCGTCGTCGAGTGGGACACCCCCACCGAGGGCCGCCTGGCCTGCCCGCGATGCGGCGAGTCGGGGGGCCTGCTGCGGATGCGCGAGGAACTCGACGACTGGCGCCGCGTCGGGCCCGTGGAGCGCTCCGAGGACGGCACGCTGCTCGTCACCATCGGCGACTCCGACTACGGCGACGGCGAGGAGGTGGGGTTCCACTGCCTGGCCTGCGGGACGCCGCTGGCCGACCCCGCCGACGGCTACGAGGCGGTGTACGGCTGAGAAACCACGGACTCGTCTACCCATCACTACTACGATCTACCCAACATCGAGGACCCGACCGTGGAACCCCTACAACACGACCCCGCCGACGCCGAGCACATGGCCGAGCTGCGGCTGGCCGCCGAACTCCGCAGCGCCTTCATGGCCTGCACCGACCAGCCCAGCTTCGACACGTTCTGCGATCGGCTCCACGCCCTCACTGACCACGAGCGGCGCAGCGCGCTGTGGGGCCTGCTCTACTTCGCGGCCACACTGCCCGACGAGATCCTCGCCCCCTACCTCCTGATGGCCGAGGTCGACCTGCCCGCCCCCAGTCGGCCCATGCCGGCCGACCAGCTGCGCCCCGACGACGTGATCCGCCTCCACCTCGTCGACGACGACGTGCGCGTCGGCTTCGAGGATCACGTCGTCGAAGCAGTGTCACCCCTCGGTGAGATGGTGACCATCACCTTCGCCGACTCCCCCGACCAGACCGTGCCCCGCAACTTCGAGGCCCACCTCGTGTACCGACCCGAGAAGGACTGACCCGCATGGCCATCCGCAACGACCTCTCCAGCCTGCCCACCGCGTCCGCCAGCAGCGGCGGGTGGGCCCCCGACGACGGCTCGCTGTTCGGGCCCATCCTCATCGAGCGCCTCAAGACGCTCAAGGGTGAGCGCGAAGCCAAGAAGCGGCACTACATCCGGCCCTCCGACGCCCTCGACTGCGCCCGCAAGGTCGGCTACATCGCCGCCGGCATCGAAGGGGCGCCCATGGACGCCCCCGGGTGGTGGGTGACCTCGCTGGGCACGATCATCCACGAGCTGCTCGACCCGGCGATCGTCGACCACTTCGGCGAGCACGCCTCCACCGAGCACATGATCGGCACGCCGATCCTCGACGACGACGGCAACCGGGTGGGCATCGAACCCCACGTCGTCGAGGTGCGGGGTGTCGAGGTGTCGGTGGTGTCCTTCATCGACCTGTGGCTCCACCACCCCGCCCACCCCTCGACCGCCTGGGACTACAAGTCGGTCGGCGGCTACGCCTACAAGCTGGCTGTCGGTGAGCGCAACGAGCCCGAGGGGCCCAAGCGCTCGGCCCTCATCCAGGCTGGCATCGGGGCGCTGCTCGTCGACGCCGAGCGGGTCGGGGTGTTGAACCTGGCCCGCGACGCCATCTCGGTCGACACCGCCCGCCGCAAGGGCTTCGACGAGTACCGCCGCTTCCTGGCCGAGTGGACCGTCGCCCTCGACGACATCCGCGATGAGGTCGAGGCCGAGATCCTGCGCCTGTGGAAGATCAACCGCCTCGTCCATGACGACGGCTTCCTGCCGATCCGCAAGGTCCCCGGCCTGGGGGGCGAGATCACCGACCCCCGCAACGGCGCCTGGCAGGTCTGGGCCACCGAGAACGACGAGCCCCGCCTGGTCGCCACCGGCAACTACTGGGGGTGCGACTACTGCTCGCATCGCGACGTGTGCATCGCCGACGGCCCGGGGCGGGTTGAGATCCGGGGGCGGTCATGACCGTCACCCGCCTCACCCGCCTCGGCGCCCAAGACGCCGCCCTCGCCGCTCCCGTCGTCGGCCTCGACCAGACGTGGCGGGCGCAGCGGGTCTGCCGGCCCGAGCACGCCGAGCTGTTCTTCGATCCCGACCTCGAGGACGCCGCCCTCGCCGTGTGCGACTCCTGTCCGGTCACCGCTGAGTGCCTGGCGTTCACGATCGCCACTCACTCCCGTCACCTCGGCATCGACGTCGTGGCCGGCGGGATGCGGCGGGAGGAGTTGCGGCGGCTGCTGCGCACCAAGAAGGTGAGCGCCTGATGCGGGTCACCAGCTACGACTCAAAGCGACGAGTCGGCTCCGTGGTGCATCAGGCCCGTCCGAGCGAGCGCTACTTCACCGAGACGGCCTGCGGTCGGCGCTTCGCGATGGTGCGCGCCGCCGACGGTCCCGTCACCTGCGACCGCTGCCTCGCCCTGGAGGACTCGTGATCGAAAGCTGCCCGACCTGCCACCGTCCGTTCGCGAACGCCCGCAGCGCCGACCCGGCCACCTCGAGCGACGCCGCCGAGCAGGTGGCGCAACGGGAGGGCCCGACCTACACCACGATCCGCCGCGGTTCGCACCGCCACCGGCTGCTCCTCACCTACCGCGCTGCTCTCACTGTCAGCATCTTCGGAGGGCTCACCGACGCCGAAGCTGTCGCCGCCACGGCTCTGCCGCCGAGGGCGTGTGGGTGGCGGCGCTGCGGGGAGCTGCGCGAAGGCGGGTTCATCGCCGTCAACGGGGTCGTCGTCTCCGAGACCGGCGCCGAGGCGCGTACCTGTCGAATCACTGCGGCAGGACTGGCCGAACTGGAGCGCCTGGGGTGAGCGCCACCGAGACCATCGAGGTTGTCGTCCACCACGAGCTCGCGCCCGGCACCCACGCCCAGATCCTCGAGGCGATCACGGCGTTCCTGACCAACCCAGCCCTCATCGACGCGACGCTGTCGATCCACATGTTTCGCTACCTGGCGCTCGGCGATCAGTGGCAGCCCGTTCGCCGGGCCCACGTCGAGCTGCGAGCCACCACCTACCTCACCGCTACCGGAGGACTCGATGAGTGACCAGTACCCACGCGCCCCGAAGCTGCCGAAGCCGATGAGCGACGAACGACTCGCCGAGATCCGCCGGGCGTGGTTTGAGGAGGAGCGCATCCGCACCCACTACCACGGGTGCTACCTCGCTCATGCCGAATGCGCGCTGAACGTCGCGCTCGCCGAGGTTGACCGGCGGGGCGACGAGCTGCGCTCGTTGCGTGCCCTGCTCGGCGTCATGCACCCCGAGATCGTGGCGGTCGCCGCCGCGGTGCTCGCCGAGGAGCTGCCCGACGGGTGGCGAGCGGAGGTGTGGGAGGGTGGCTACGCCGTGCTGTTCGGGCCGGACGGGCGAGAGGTGGACGTTTCGTTTCGCCCCGGCGATTCCGACCGCTGGTTCTCGTGGAGCGTCGTCGCCCCCACGCTCGCCGGGATCATCGAGGCGGTGACCCAGTGAGCGGCATCGTGATCCGTGACCTGGCGATGGCCGAAGCGGTGCCCGTCGGGTCATGGATCTTGGACGAGTCGGATGGCGACCAGTGGGCCATCGGCATGGAGTGGGGGGTGTCGGACGCCATCGGGCATCAGCTGACCCACATCGCCGTGCCGGTCGCTGACGCCCAGGCCATGCGCGCCGAGATGCCGGCCCGAGCCGCGGAGCTGCGGGAAATCGGCCTCACACGAATGTTGACCGCCCTGCGCGACGCCGCCGCCGAGATCGAGGGGTGGGTCGAGCTTCTGTTCCCCGCCGCCATTTTCGACGCCCCGCCCGCACCGGCGCCGCCCGCCGAAGTGGACCAGTGGGAGTGCCGGTCGTGCATCGCATGGAATGACGTCGAGGACGAGCTATGCCAATCATGCGGGCGCAGCCCGACGAGCCCTCCCGTGGCGATGCCAGGGATGAAGCGGTACGCGCCTCCACCGCCCGCACCGGAGCCGCCCGCCGAGGTGGACCCGTGGGAGCACCTGCGGCACACCATCTCGTGCCGGACGGCGTGGTGCAAGACATGCCACGCGGCCGTCGCCGCCCTCGACGCGCACGACGCCGAGGCGCGGGAGTGACCGCGCCGACGGCGGGACATCCCGTCATTGTGGTCGAGGCGGTAGTCCACCGCCCGCTGGCTGACTCCGGCCACTCCCGCTGCGGCCAGCCCTCGTGGGCCTGCGAGACCGCGCCCTACGATCCCGACCGCCATCCCGTCCCGTGCGGGACATGCTGGCCCAAGACGAGGAGGCCGTGATGCTCGAGCTCGCTTTCCCGCAACCCGCTCCACTCCTGTCGCTCAACGACCGTGACCACTGGTCTATCCGGGCCAAGGGTGTGCGGACGTGGCGGCAGGCCGCCTGGGCTGCCGCACACCAGTGGCGCCAACGCGGCCAGGTCCGCGACTACCTCGAGGCCGGGATCGTTACTGTCCGCCTGCCAGTTAAGGACCGGCGTCGTCGTGACCCCCACAACTTCACGCCGACCCTCAAGGCGATCGTCGACGGGCTCGTGGACGCCAAGCTGTGGCCCGACGACCACGCTGGGCACCTCACCACGACCGAACCGCAGCTGTGGATCCCTCAGCCCGGCGAGGACCCCCGCGTCAAGGTGTGGGTGGTGGCCCGGTGAGAGCGAACTTCGTCGACGACCCCGCACGCCAGTGCGGCAGCAAGCTGCGCTACCCGTCGAAGGCCGCGGCCAAGAAGGCGATCCGCGTCATGCAGACGAGGCGCGGCAACACCACTCAACGCAACGCCCCCTACCTGTGCCCCCACTGCAACTTCTGGCATTACGGCGGCCAGCCCGGGACCCGAAGGAGACCACGATGAGCCACCCAATCCGACCGATCCGCGACGTCACCCAGGGACGCATCCAGGAGATGGGCAAGATCAAGATCGGCAAGAAGCAGGGGAGCCAGCCGACGTCGCTCGACCACTTCCGGTTCGTGAGTCGCGACAGCGACGCCGTGCGGCGCCTCGCCGAGCTCTACGGCGGCCGGCCCGTTGAGCGCGACGGCACCTTCGACCTCGAGACCACCGCATCGTCCGTGCCGGTCATCCTGCCCCCCGACCCGCTCGGCGGCACCCCGATCTACGAGCTGTGGACCGCGGGGGGCTGCCAGCGGCGCTGCGACGGCGAGCGGGCCACCGTGCCGCAGACGTCGGGCGACGACGTCACGTTCGTCGACACGTCGTGCATCTGCTCCCGCAACGGCCGCCTCGAGTGCAAGCCGGTGGTGCGCCTGTCGGTGATCCTGCCCGACGTGTCGCTCGGGGGGGTGTGGAACCTCAAGAGCTCGTCGTGGGCGGCGGCTCGCGAGATGGACCAGATGGTCGGGCTCATCCAGACGGCCCAAGCCCGAGGCCTGGTGGCCGCCACGCTCAGCGTCGAACGGCGCTCCCAGGTGAGCGGCGGACGGACCCGCCACTTCGTGGTCCCGATGCTGTCGCTGCGCTCCACCCTCGCCGAGTTGGCCGCCGGAGGAACCGGTGTCGCCCTTGGCGCTCCGGCGCCAGCCGCTCCGGCGCTGCCGGCCGGGCCGGCGCTGATCTCTGAGACGCAGCGGGCCACGCTCGCCGCAGCGTGGCAGACCGCCGACGTCGCCACCCGCACCGAGGTCGACGAGCTGCTCGCCGCCCATGGGGCGTCACGGGCCGCCGTGCCGGTGGCGCTCTACGGCGACCTCATGGACCGGCTCGTCGTCGTGGAAGCCGACGAACTGTGAGGGTGTCGGTGGGGGGGACGTGGCTGGCGTTGCTCGACGCCAAGGGCCTCGGCCAGCGTCCGGGCGATCCGATCGAGTGGCAGCGCGTCCACCTGGCCACCATTGAGCGCGAACGGATGCCGGGTGACTGGGTGCACGGCGAGGTGTTCTACCTGGACTGCCGGCTCAACGACCTCGAGGTGACGGCCCGCGCCCTGGTCGACGCGACGGCGGGTGAGCGAGAGAACCGACGCGTGGCCCGGCGTGGCCACGCCCGGGTCCTGCGGCGGGCCCAGACGATCCGTCGTCGCCAGGCGGCCTACGCCCAGCGCATGATCCAGTGGCGCAGCCACGACATCTCGGCTCACTACGCCTACCGCTCCCGTCCCCGCAAGGGGGTGCGCGAGTCGCCGTTCTGGCCGCTCGCGTGTCTCTGTGTGGACGGGGCGCCCATCGAGGAGGGGTGGCTGTACCCCTACCGCTTCGCGTCGACGTGGTCGAACTGGGTCACCTATGTGTTCATCCCGGCAGATCAGCCGGCTCCGCCGGAGGGGGCATCGAGCCTGACCATACGACCTCTCCCCAGTCCGGGGGCGTGGCTCCGTTGAGAGCCACCGAGGCCACCGGGGCCTCGAACGCGACGTCTCCCGACCCGGACCACAGTTGGTTGTAGCCGAGCGAGCAGGCGTCGACCTGATCGTCGTGGCGGCCGTTGGGGAATCGCTCGAACTCGGCGATGAGCTCGTCGGCCCAGTCGACGTCGACGGGCAGGAGGAGCCTGCCGCGACGGTGGGCGCCCGACATGATGGCGGCCCGCTCCTCCTTCTTCCCCTTCACCGGCCACCCCTCGAAGTCGCGATGGGTGAGCAGGTTGCCGTAGTGCAGCGCCGTGACGCCCGAATCGCCCTTGGGGGTCTCCATGCGCACGCGCACGTCTGGCCCGTCGCGGTCCGCGGTCTCGAGGACCCGCGTCTCGACGATGTCGGGCGTCCAGCGTCCTCGCACCACGTCGAGGACGATAGTGCGGCGATCCGCGGTGCGCCCCAAGAGCGCGCCGACCGTCCAGTCGCCCTTGTTCTTGGAGCTGGCGAGGTCCCAGGCCCGGATGCGTTCGACGATGGCCAGCTCGCCCACCGCGGCGTAGCGCCAGTTCTTGCGCTCGAAGTCGTTGCCCGACTTGGGGGTGGGGTCCTGCATGTAGAGGGCGTCCCACGCCGTCGGGTCGGGCAGCGAGTCGCGGATCTGGGCCAGCACCTCCGCCGGCCACCGTTCGGGCCAGAAGCTTTCCCCGTCGGCGCGGCCCCACTCGTCGCGCCACGTCGCCGGATCTTCGTCGGGGGGGCACTCGGCCAGCGCGCTGATCTTGATGACCCGCCACGGGTCGCCGGCCCCCTTCTCCAGCGCCTTCTCGACCACGGCGCCCGACAGGTCGTCGTCGGCCCAGCGGGCCATGATGAGCACCATCGTCCCCCCGGGCTCGAGGCGGGTGCGCAGCGTGCCCGAGTACCACTCGACGATGGAGGCCTTCACGGTCTCGGAGCGAGCCTGCTTCGAGTCGGCAATCGGGTCGTCGATGAAGATCAGGTCGAAGCCGTAGCCGGTGATGAGTCCGCCGACGCCGACGGCGCGCACCGTCCCCCCACCCACCACGCCCCACTCGTCCTTGGCCGCCATGTCGGTCCGCACCTGCTTGCCGAACAGGACGGGGCCCCACTCCTTGAAGATGTCGCGGGCCTGCTGGGAGAACTTCTCGGCCAGGTCGGCGGTGGCGCACACGATGAGGATCTTCGGGTCCTCGAGCACCCCCAGCGCCCACACCGTGGTCCACACCGACGAGATGGTCGACTTGCCGCCCCGCACCGTCACCTGGAGGTTGAGGAACGTCTGCTCGGGCCGCACGATGGCCGCCACGAGCTCGCGGCTGACGACCTGGAGGTGCCACGTCGGCAGCCACTTGCCCCGGCTGGCCGTGTAGGCCACGTTGGCGGGGCCGGCGATCTTGCGCCAGTGGGCTTCGAGGTCGGGGGGGAGCCCCCCTTCCTCACTCTCCAGCGGGAGCGAGCTCATGGCGGGGGGCCAGCTCCACGTCGATGAAGTCGACAGCCAGCTCGCGGGTCTCGGGGGCGAGCAGCGCGTTGCGCAGCGCGATGGTGGCCTGGGTGGCGACGGCGATCGGGCCGCCATCGCGTCCGGTGTGCTCGACGCGGGACCGGTTGGCCCACTCGCCCTCGCGGCGGTTGGTGAGCCAGAACTTCTGCGCCTCCACGTTGCCCTTGAGTGCAGAGTGGAACAGCGCCTCCTCGACGTCGTCAGTGCGCTCGGCCAGGATCTGGTCGACGTCCTCGGCGAAGCGCCGGTCGGCCAGCATGGCGTCGCGGATGCCCAGGTTCGTCATGCCTAGTTCGGTGGCCGCCCGCGACCGGGACGTGCCGCCGCGGAGCAGCTCCAGGTAGGCGGCCTTCTGTCCCTGCTTCACCCCCTCCAGGCTATCGGGTGCCGCTCAGTGGTACCGGGGGCGCCGCCGAGGGTCGAGGTGGTCGTCGTCACGCAGGTGGGGCTGCGCCAGCTCACCCAGGAGCTCGAGCAGCGCATCGGCGAGGCGGATGGGTTCGGTGCACGGCATGGGGGACGCCTACCCACCGCCGTGGCCCCTAGACCCGCTGGCGGAGCAGCTCGGCGACGTAGCCGTACCCGTCGAGCACGTCGCAGAGCCGGAACACCTGCTCGTCGCTCAGGTCCTTCCACGACTCGATCTCGACGGCGAGGGCCATGGTGGCCAGCTCGAGGCGCTCGTCGCGGTCGAGCCCCAGCTCGCCCACCAGGACCCACAGCCGCCGCCGGGCCGCGGCGGGGTTGCCCCTCACCCCATCAGGGCGCGGTCGATGAGGTGGTGGAGGGGGGCGGCGACCATGTTGACCGCGGCCACCCACAGCACCGGGAGCGGCAGGTCGACGTACTGGGCCGCGGCGGCCACCAGGACCGCCTGGGCCCACAAGCCGATGCAGAACGGGCAGCGGACGAACAGCGAGAGCTGGGGGTGGGCCCGACGGTTGGCCCACTCGACGATGGCGTTGCGGGGGCGGTTGAGGACCTTGTCCTCGATGAGCAGCCAGCTGATCCGCAGCCCCACCAGCACCAGGCCGATGAACTTCATGGCGTAGGCCACCAGCTCGGTCATCCTCGACATCCGCACCCTCGCTTCGTCTCGATCAACAGGTCGTGGCCATCGACGCGGTACAGCGCCGAGCCGTCGGCGCGGCGGAACCGCAGCTCGGTGTTCTCGAACCGCTCGAGCACCGTCCAGACCGCACCGCGGAACCCCCGGACTTCGACGACATGGGCGGCGTCGTCCATCTCGACGGTCACAGCCCGGTGTTGGAGCACCTCGTCGAGCGAGACGCGCGCGCCGGACAGCACCAGTCCCGCGAGGCGGGTGGTCACCCCACCGGGGCCGGATCGGCCGGCTGGGGGTCGCCGGCCGGCGCCTTCTTGGCGGGGGCCTTCTTGGCCGCGGCCTTGGCCGGCGCCTTCTTGGCCGGCGCCTTCTTGGCCGGGGCCTCCGGCTCGTCGGTCACCGCCAGGGCGTGGCCGCCGCCAACGTAGTGCTCGGCGAGCTCGTCGCTGAGTTCGACGGTCTCACCGCGGGCGAACCCGTCGACGGGGTGGATGAACTGGGCTCGCATGTCGGCGACGACCTCCTCGAACAGGGTGCGCACTTCGAGAAGCGTCAGCTCCTCTGGGTAGACAGCGTAGCGGGCGTCGACCAGCGACAGGCGTTCCCGCTGAGTGGGGGTCAGGCCGCCGCGGATGCCGAAGCGGTAGATCCCGTTCCACTCCTCCTCCTCAGCCATGGCGGCGACCAGGCATTCCACGGCGACCGGGCAGGCTGCACACACGGCCTGGGCCGCCGCCTTGTTGTAGCCCTCACCGCCGTAGAAGAAGAACGACTTGGGCAGCGGGGCACACTTCGCCCGGGACTCCCACTTCATACTCACACCACCTCGAAGAAGGTCAGGGTGACGGTGACGTCCTTGAGCCCGCCCCACGACGTCATCACGCCCCGCACCTTGGAGCCCGGCCCGACGGCCGTGCCGAGGGCGTAGTAGGCCGAGGCCCGCCACTGGCCGCTGAACAGGGTGCAGGTCTCGGCCGCCACCCCGTTGACGTAGAGCTGGAAGATGGCGGTCGAGGTGGCCGCGTTGGAGTGCGACTCCATGGTGAGGAGCCCCACCCGGCCCCGCTTGGTCACCTCCTGCTGGTTGGTGGTGGCGCCGTCGGCCGGCTCGTCGGTGACGCCGAGCCCGAACTCGATCTGCTCGGGTTCGATGAAGGTCACGTCGATCTCGCCGGGGCGGCCCGGGGAGGCCTGGTCGAAGCCGAGGCCCTTGGCCGAGCGGGTGAGCCACGCCTCGAAGGTCCGCTCGATGACCTCGCGGCTCTCGCCGAGCTCCAGTGCGGTGGTCATCACGCCGCTGCGGTCGTCCATCTGGCCGGTGATCGTGGTGACCGGCACCACGTAGTCGGTCCCGCGGTGCACCACGGTGACACGGTCGTTGACGTCGAAGTTGATGCCGGCCACCGGGTCGGCGCCCACCGGCTCGTAGGAGCAGGTGAAGCTGACCCGGGGCTGGGACATGAACTCGAGGATGCGCCCGGCACGCACCGCGACGTCGTTGGCGTCGAGGTCGTCGCCGAAGGTGACGTAGTGCTCGACGCGCAGCGCGCCGGGGGCGATGTTCTTCACCTCACCCCACCCGCCCCGCCAGCGGTACACGATGCAGTTGGCGTAGGTGTCCGAGCTGGCCCCCGACACCGTCTCGCTGCGCCGCAGCTCCCTGGCGTTGCGCCCCTCCTCGATCCGCAGCGTCGTCGTCGACCCCAGCCCGACGCCGGTTCCGCCGCCGACGACCGGCACGCCGGCCGCCGCCACGACCTTGAGCGACGGGGGGCCCAGGGTGGGCGGGACGTCGTAGTCGATCCACACGTCCGCCAGGTTGGACAGCACCTCGCCGAACGAGGAGCCCTCGGGGATGGGAGCGTCGGGCACCAGCGGGACGGGCAGGCCGTCGCTGCCCGTCGAGTTGGTGATGTCCCAGTTCAGGTAGCTGGTGGCCGACAGCTCGCCGTTGGCCACGTCGCGGTCGGCCACCTCGTCCCACATGGACAGCAGCCCCGCGGTGACGGGCACGCCGGGCTCGGTCACGCAGCACTCCCACGCCGAGGAGGTGGCCGTGATGAGTGTCCCGGTGCCCTTCTCGCGGATCACGCACAGGAAGCCGCCGATGTCGCCGAAGGTGCCGGGGCCCTCATTGAGCGCCCGCACGATGAGGTGGTGGTTCGGGCCCATCTCGGCCCCGGTGCGGTTGATGATGACCCGCTTTGTCTTGAGGAAGGCGTCGTCGGCGTCGTTGTTGGCGGTGGCGGCGATGTTGATGCCGTCGAGCCAGACGTCGTAGGCGTCGTCGCCGGCCACATAGACCACGATGCCCTGGGCGGAGGGGCTGACGTTGAAGTCGCGGTGGAACCACCGGTCACCCTGGGGGTGGGTGCCGTCGCCGCCGATCGGCTCCGACCAGATCCACCAGGCGTCCTGGGGGAACCCGACAGGGTGGCCGCTGCGGCCGTCGGGGGGGCCGAGCTGGGAGGAGGCGAGGAACAGCTCGGTCGCCGCGCTCCAGGTGACCCCGTCGAGGCCCGAGCCCAAGATGTCGTCGATGATCGGGTCGCGCCAGCCGATGCGGCGGGTGGTCTCGACCGGGCGCGCCGCCAGGTCGAGGCGCGACGCGTTGACCACGGGCGACCACGGGCGGACCCGCACCGTCGCGGCATCGGCGAGGTCGCCCTCGAGCGTGTAGGTCACGGCGGCCCGGAGGCCGTCGGCCAGCTCCACCTGATCGTCGTCGATGGTGCTGACCCGTCCGCTGAACAGGACCGTGCCGCTGCGGTGGACCAGGGCGATGCGGGTCCGCTGGCGGATCTTGGCGACCTGGGGGTCGTTCCACAGCAGCGAGAAGGAGGCCAAGCCCGGCTCCCGCCGCTGGCGGGTCCAGCTGACCGCATAGGGGCGCTCGAGCAGCTCGTTGAGCTCGACGTCGGGCGCGATGTCGTCGATGTAGACCGAGACGTCCCGCCTCACGCCGGCACTCCGTCGAGCACGACGATGTCGAGGGTGCACAGCGCCCCCACCGTCCAGGTGGAGGTCTGGTCGTAGCCCCGGGTGGCGTTCTCGATGCCGGACAGCCCGACGACCTGGGCGCGGGCCGTGCGCGTCGCTCCCGAAGGCCGCACCCAGGTCAGCTCCCGGGCCGACTCGGGGTTGGTCTCCCAGTCGGGCGGGGCCAGCCAGTTCTCGACGATCCAGTCGAGGTTGAGCTCGAAGCCCTCCTCGGGGTCGTCCAGCGCCACCCCGTTGAACACCGAGACGTCACCGACGAGCACCGCCTCCAACTGGTGCTCGCCCTGCTCGATGCCGAGGGTGCGTCCGATCCGTCCCCCCAACCCGGCGATGGCCACGTTGTCGGTGCGGGCGATGCTCGGCACGGCGAGGCGGTTGAGGTCGCCGGTGAGGCAGAACCCGGTGCGGTGCAGGGTCTCTCCGTCGAGGAACAGCTCGCCGCCGCACTTCGCGATCTCGATGGGCATCCTCACCACCTCCCGGGGACGGCCGGTGCACCGCTGCGGTACCGGCCGCCCTTGCGGGCCGCGATGAGGCTCTGGGCGGTCTGGCGGGGACGAGCCGCCTCGGTGATGGAGATGGGGCCCTCCTGGATGACGATCTGGGGACGCGCGGCGGCCGGCGCGGCGGCCGGCGCGGGCTGGCGGGAGCTGAACACGGCCCCGGTGGCGAAGTGGGGGACCCGTGGCCCGAAGGCGCGGGTGAACTCGCCCATCGGGAAGCTGGGCAGCGCCATGGCCTGACGGAGCAGCTGGACCATGCGCCGGCCGCGGGTGAGGGGCAGGAGCACCTCGTCGCCGTCCTCGCCGAAGATGCCGGCGGTGGGCTTGCGGGCGATCGTGCCGTCGGCGAACGTCGCCGGGAATCGACCGCCATGGCCTGGGCGGCCGGCGTAGCCGTACATGAGTCGCTTGAGGTCCTCCCACGCCGTGCCGTTGCCCTGGAGGACCTTGGCCCACAGGTTCAGCACGCCCGCCTTGTCCTCGCCCGGCTTCCAGTCGACCACCGGCAGCGCCGCCGCCAGCGCGGCGACCTCGCGGTAGATCCGCTGCGCCGACGTCTCGCGATCCCCAGCATCGGCCGACTGGGTCAGTCGGGGCGTGGCGCGTGGCGCCGTGGTGCTCACCGGAGTGAGCGGCGCGGTGGTGGTGCGGCTCTCGCCCGTGTAGATCGACTGCTTCCCGCTCTTGGGAACGTTGTAGGTGCGCTTCGCTCCGAGCTCCAGGTGATACCCGAGCGCCGCGGCGAGATCCTGGAGCTTCTGCATGTCGGCATCGCTGATGTCGACCGGCACGATGAGCTTCGGGCCCTTCTCGGTCCAGATGGCCTGCACGGTGGCCGCCGTCGAGCCGACCTGCTCCTCGATCTGCTGGCGGGACGCCTCGAGCACCCGGGTCTGGATCTCGGCGAACTCGGGGATGTTGAGGTCGGCCAGGAGGCGCTCCTGGTCGGCCTTGGACAGCCCCTTCTCCTTGGCCGCGGCCATGATCTGGTCGCGCATGGCCAGCAGGAACGTCTTGCCCCGGTTCGCCCAGTCCTTCTGGAGCTCCGGGTTGGCCGCCGCCCCACCGAGAATCTCCGACCAGGCGTCGCGCAGCTGGGCCCGGGACTCCTCGACCCGGCTCAGCTGCTCGTCGGTCATCTTCGCGGCGAGCGACCCGACCGTGCCCTCCGAGTTGGTGAGCGACTCGACGAGGCCGCGCGCCGCGTCGCGGCTCTCCTTGGTGATGGCCCGGCTGTTGGCCAGCAGGTCGGTCGTCGAGCCGGTCAGGTCCCCCGCCTTGGATGTCTCGCCGTCGCCGTTGGCGGCGCGCCACACGTCCTTGAAGCGCTGCTGGACCTTCTCGAGCAGGCCCTTCTGGACGTCGATCGCCGCGTTCTGGTCGCGGATCGCCCCTG
>ERZ650311.401-NODE-401-length-28220-cov-13.772732_pt1 | contig 28220 bp, 54 predicted proteins | sample MGYA00376247_ERZ650311 | MGnify/ENA primary metagenome ERZ650311 (study PRJEB26733, sample SAMN07839324) | wastewater metagenome | biome: small river; feature: stream; material: water | place: USA: North Carolina | collected 2016-07-28 ...
TAGGTGCTTTATCTTTGTTTGGCAAGGAGATTTATGGTTTAGCTATTAGAAACCCCGCTTTGTGGAAAACCCAACTTGCAAAAGTTAAAATATGGAACAAGGACAAATTCTTTACTTATTTAAGGGAATGTGGATATGACCCTCACATGCACATTTCTCCAGAATATTGCAAAGACTGTATTGTTATTTCAACGTATTTAGCTTTAATTCAGCATAGTGATGTTGATTTTAATTAGTCCTTAATAGTAGAAATACTATTTTGAATCCTTCTAATTGACGGGGAATCCCTTAGAGTCTTGCGCACCAAACATAAATAGTAATATTTGTGTGGCTGAACTAATCACTCAGGTATGGTAAAAGAAGCAAGAATTGGGTAATCCGCAGCTAACGACCTATTTATAGGTTACAAGTTCAACGACTAGTAAATCCTGAAGTAACTAATCAGGTCTAGAGCCAAATGGTGCCAGTAGGCTTAAATCGAAATGGAGGACACAGTTAAGTATAGCTTAACTCTTTTAAGGTTCATCTCTTAAAAGCCAAACGTTTAACGTGGGTGATGATATAGTCTTGTATCCTAATGAAAATTAGGGAAGTTTTTAAAAACTGCATAGAACTAATGAATCTATGTGAAAGTAACGGGTGATTTATTGCCATTATTTGTACCTCATGGCTTAGGACAAAAATTGTTGGTTGATTTTGAATTAGAAAATGTGTCTTATGAAGAAGCAAAATGGACATATGAGTATTATTTTAAAGAAGCTGATAATAACCAAGACTTACAAGGAGATAATAAATATAGTCTCTATCAAATGTATATTCCTTTTAGCAACACTAATCAAAAAAACTATTCTCAGTTTTTAGTTAATGCTGCTGTAGCAAAATCAAATATTGGTTCTGCAACTTCTGATATTTGGGCTTTATATGCAATTATTCAAATGTATCAATCAATGCTTGCGTTGAAAAATACAGATGAATCTGTTTTTAAAAAGTATATAGAACCTTGGTTTAAAAAATCAGCAGCAGCTCCTAAGATGCTTGATTCTGTTATGTTAAATCAAATTTGTTATGTTTACACAAGACTTGTTGAAGAATACGTTATCAATGCTATTAAGCATATGGAAGGCGGTTCTGCGCATTTTAAAATGTATTACTTAGCAAATATGACAGCTTCAGAAAACTTGAAAATAGTAACTGATAAGCTAATTAAAGAGTTTAACTTGTCTCCAAAAGCAACATATGCGATGACAGACATTGTTGAGTGGTCTAAACAAAATGGTGTTATGAAAGCTGTAAAGTCTTTTATTTCATTATACAACAAAGGTACACAAGTTAACTTTGCAGACAATCCAGAGTTTAAAGAACTTTTTCAATACATTTCCAAGTTTACATTTTTTGGAAGTTTGGTTAAAGAACTTTACAATTTGACTGATGAATTTCAAAATGCTGTTATTGATAACTTTTATTACTACAAAGGCATAGAAGTTAAATCTAATAGCAATGATGTTATCTCTGAAGTAGAAAGTGAATTTGCTGATTGGCTTGCATAAAAAATATAAAGCCCGTAAATTTACGGGCTTTGTATTCAAAAAACAATATTATTGTTCTATATTATTAATTATCTTCTCTACCTTATCTTTAAAAGTAGATGCTTCAGTTTCTGCAATTGATTGTAATTCTTCTATTGTTATAATATTTTTATCTATTAATATTTTTTGAAGTACATTTATTCCTATGATTGATTGAAATATAACTTGGTCATGTGCCTCTACAACTGTTGCAATTTTTTGTAATTTATCAATTAAATCATTTGAATTTAATACTTCTGTTTTATTTTTTTTAACAGGTTCCATTTTTATTGTTCCTTAAAATTGTTATAAATATATTTTAATGTTTAGTATGACTAGACGACATACATGATTGTTTTGAATGAATAAATTGTACATTAGTATGACTAGACAAGCAAATATTAAATTGTAAACTTTTAATATATGAAAATAAAAAACAAATAAAATGTAGAATTTGTGGACAAAAATGGAGATATAAACTGATAAATATAGAACTTGCAAAAAAACAAAAACTAACAACACAGGAAATAGAAGGCCTTAAATTACTTTATGAAGAACTGTCTAGCATATTTTTAAAAGCAGAACAGGCAACAGAAAAAGAGTTAATGATACTCTCTATGCAACTAGAAGAATTAGAATATAAACTTCAAGAGTCATGGAAATTTGAAAAGAATCCTAATAAACATAGTTATTGGTACAAAATACCACAATGCACTTGTCCAAAATTAGACAATGCAGATTTGTGGGGGACTGGAACAAGAATTTTTAACCCTCAGTGCATAGTGCACAAACATTTATTTACTCACATTTCTAATAAGAGGCATTAAAATGAGTAAGAAAAATGCTGCTAAAAACAGCAAATTTAAATATTCAGACGGTCAAGAAATTACAGAAGGAGATATTTTGCTTTGTACAAGTAAAAGAAAACCATCTGAAAAAACAAAGTTATATGTTAAATATTCGCAAACATATAATTGTTTAGTTGTATCTACTTCAGCAGAAACAACATTTATGTATAAAACATTAGAAGCAATATTAACAGAATACAATGTTGCTTATGATGGCGAATACGAAACAAATCTTTTCATTTAAAGGCAAAATCATGTCAAAGTTTTATGATGTCACAAAAGAATTTAAACGCATACAGTCTCATTTAGTTTTTGGTGATCCAAAGATCATTGCTGAACTTGAAAAAGAAGGCCACTACTTACGTCATCCGCGAACTCGCAAAATTCGTGCACGTAACCGTATGGCAAAATCCGATAGCTAACTGTCTTGGTAAGGGTGAGTAAAGCTATTCCATATTTGGTAAAAATGCTTTAAACAACATATAGAGTGCTGATGTTGGCCCTTAGAGGAAAAATCATGTCAGATAAAAAAGAACTTATTAAAGAATTGCAAAATGTTGTAATTGTTGATGCACTTCAATTTAAAGCTCTACCTAGTGATAAATTAGTAGAAGTAAGCATGCAAATTGCAAATTTTAAAAATGCTGGCAAAGAAGTAAAAATTCTTAGTGATTTATCAAACTACACAAGTTTAAAAATCATTAAACATAATGCAGCAACTGGCTTGTGCTTAAAAGAACATTTAGAATACTTTACTAGCAAAGAAGTAACAGATGAGCAGTTTCAAATAATCACAAATTATGCAAATGCGCAAAAAGCATTAGATGATTTTTTTGAAACAAAAATTAATCCAAATATAGATTACCCATTTGCCGAAATTCCAGAAGACTATGAAACTGGATTAGAAGATATTGAATTTAAACTCAAATTAATTAAACGTGGCAGTTATAGCATTGGGTATAAAGCGTTTGAAGAAATTTGGGAAAAATGTATAGATATTTGGCTGTATAAGCGTCCATCAAATGATTTCTATATTAGAGCATCTGGTTCCAATAATCGTGTCTCAATATATAGAGATAAAGTTTCTATTGGATGCCAATCAATACCACGTTTTCAAGTTGAGCAAGTAGCTTTAAAACTAAACCTTCCATTTAAACAAAAGGATAAATAAAGCTTTATTTTATAAGGCAAAAAACAAGAAGTGTATATTATTAATTAATTTATTTTATACACTTAAATCCTTTCTCCTTTCCTTTAACATTAATGCATAAAATAGCCTGCTGAGGTTTGAGGCAAAAATGGTCTAACATCTCAATTTCATTTATTTTACAGAACTAAAAATCATGCTTGAAGTAATTCAAGCATATTATTATTTAAGATTTTTATAAGATTTTAAATAATAATATCCCACAAACAGAGGCAACTTAAATGTGTCACGTAGCTACTAATATTGTCCCTATTAAACCTTTAAATCAGAAAGGAATTAATTTAGAGACAGCAACTGCTTTGCAATTAAATTCTTCAATTAATATTGCAGTTGATTTTGATGAAACAATCACAAAAGATCCTGGTGCTTGGAACCAAATTATGAAATTGATGCATAATTTAGGCATGAAAGTTTATGTTGTTACTTATCGTAATGAAAGTGAACAATTTGGACTTGAATACTTATTTGCAACAGATTTCATAGAAAAAGTGGTTTTTACTGCAAGAAATGGTAAAAAAGCTTTTTGTGAAAGTTTAGGTATTTTTATTGATATTTGGGTTGATGACAATCCAATAACTATTACTCATACATTATTAAATGTGGATGCAAATTTACATTACACATTTAAACCTGACAATATGCAATGCGCCATTTATGCAGCTCCTGAAAACATAGAGCAAGCAGAGTATGAAAGAATGGTTGCAAACAAATTGCCAATTCCAAAACATTAAGGTTTTATCATGGACCAAGTAATTGTAAATGTAGAGGTTTCACACCTCGGCAAAAAAGCTTCAGCACCAGTTTTTGCACACAGAGGCCCAAATGGTCAATTTGTCGTCTCAAAAGCATTTGTGCAAACTTTAGCAAATAAAATTGGATATAATCCAGAAGTTGTTACGCTAAAAATCTCAGAGGACTTAGATGAAGCAGCCTAACGCAGATGATATTAAGGCAATCAAGGTGGTAAGATTTATCTTGATTGCAATATTAATTTTGATGTTTTTAATTAGCATAAAGGTGCACAATGAAAACTCAGTCAGCAGTCAAAGTTCAAGTTGGATCTACAATCCAGTGGCAGATAACTTGTCGTTTAAAAAGCAATAAAAATTTTCAATTTATTGTAACGACTAAAGGTAAATTAGGAGAAATAGCTAGCCTATATAGTGGAGACAAGCTATTGCAACAAATTAGAAAAACAAGATACGCAGAACTTAAAAAAATTATAGAAGTTCAAAAATGCTGATCGTCATGGTCAGCATTATAAATAAAAGATACATATATAAGGAACAAGTATGAAAAAAATAGTTTCATATGAAGGATTAGACGGTAATGTCTATAGAACACAACAAGAATGTTTAATTGCAGATGCAAAATTTGAATTAGTTAACGTAGTAAGACAATGCACAGATCAGTTGGGAATATTTAGTGTAGAAGACTTTATAACAGTTTTACAAAATGATGCAGAACTTAAAAAAACAATTTCTCCAATATTTGCAGTTAAAGCTACAAAACAAACAGAAGTAGAGCAAGCCGAAGACAAAGAACAAGAGGTTACTTAATATGACTTCTGTATCCGATAAAGAAAATAGACTACTGTCAATAACAGCACTAAGAAACTCTTTTACAAATACATTAGCAGAATTATTAATATACAATTTTGAACCTGGATTTAAATGGAAAATTTTAGTTCATTCTTTAAAAGAGTTTTTAGGTAAATTTGGAAGAGTTGATTTTTCAGATTTTACATCAGATGAATTATTGCTATGTGGATTTAAAATATGGAACAAAGAATCAAATCTTCATCTTATTCCATTGTATCTGTATCCATTTTTACCAAACGGTTTAGAGTTAACATGTATTGATGGTACAAAAAAAATTGTACAAGAAAATTATACCAATCCATATGTTGAATCTTCTTTGATTGGTGTAGATAAAGCAAACAATATTGCAAATGAAAATTATATAGATAACGACAATAGGGCTGGAATGTTAGCCTTTGGGGTTATACCAAAAGAGGCATTATGATTGACATTGCAGGACAAGAAATTAAAGTTGACGATTTTGTTGTAAACCCTGCACATGGCAGGGATTTTAAGTTAAGTATGAATAAAGTCTTGGGAATGAGTAATTCTATAATATTATTAAGCAATGGAAGATATTGTGATTCTTCTGCTGTGTTAGTAGTAAAAGACCTCCCAGATGAAGTAAAGGACTCTTTAAATAAAAATGCTCCAGATGCCAAACTAAGATTTCAAAATCAAATAATAAATTTAACAAGAAGTAAAGATGTATACAAACGTGGTGCTTTGTATAAAGGCGTTAATAATTTTTTAATATTATACAAAACGTCTTTACATAATTCGTATTTATCAATTTTAGATACAGAAACTAGAAATCTTTCTGATGTTATAAATAAAGCAAATTTAAAAATGTTTGAATTATCAAACATGCTAAAAGCTGAAGAAAAAATACTTTGGTATAGATCTTTAAAAGTTTCTAAACATTCTGTTAACGCAGTTGCAGGCTATGGACAAATAAGAGCTTGTGATGCATTTACAAATACAATGTTAAGAAAAAGAAATTTAATGCCTTATAAAAATAATCTTATCTTACTTAATAATGACTTAATAGAACATTTGGGATATGGAAGATGAAGGTTATTAATTTAATAGGTGGACCATGTTTAGGTAAAAGTGTTTTAGCAGCAGATATATTTTCTGAGTTAAAAAAGATAAATGCAAACGCGGAATATGTTCCAGAATATGCAAAAAGCTTAGTATGGGAAGATAGGCAGGTTGCTCTTTCTAATCAGCTGTATATATTTGCTAAACAAGCTCATGCACAGGTAAGACTTTTAAATAAAGTAGACTATGCAATTTCTGATTCACCATTAATATTAAATTTGGCATATTCACAAAGTATGCCAAAATGCTATCACGAATTAGTTGTTAAGACATTTTCTGAATTTGATAATATAAATTTATTTTTATTAAGAGAGTTTGAATTTCAATCAGAAGGAAGAACTCAAAAAAATCAATCAGAAGCAATTGAAAAAGATATTGAAATATTAACAATATTAAACAACAATTCAATTCCCTATACCTTTATTTCTCCTTCCAAATTTAATGCAAAAGAATTTGCTTTAACATTAACTAGTCAATAGGTGATAACATGCATCATAAAACACCAACAGTGGATATTGTATCCTTTATGGATTCCAATTTTTTAAATTGGCGAAATCAAGATAAATTATCTTTAGCTATTTTATTAGCAACAGTAGGTCATTTTAAACAACATGACAGAGGTGGGAATCCTTATATTTTGCATCCAATGCGAATCATGATGCGATTAAGAACTTTAGATAAAGAGTTAATGCAGATAGCAATTTTGCATGACATTATCGAAGATACTTTAATTACCTTTGCTGATTTAAAACTTTTAGGTTTCTCAGAAAGAGTTATTAATGCTTTAACTGTTTTAACTAAAGATCAAAATTTGTCTTATGAAGAAAACATTGAAAGGGTTCTCACAAACATTGATGCATGTAAAGTTAAACTTGAAGATTTAAAAGATAATCTTGATGCTTCACGTCTGAAGGATGTTTCCGAAAAAACCTTATTAAAGCAAAAACAATACATTTTTGCATTTGATAAGATCACTAAACACTTAAATGGTAATCAAAATGCAGTTTAATAAATTTGTTTATTTTTGGTCTGGTGTATTCTCTCAATTTTACCCATGTGATATTAAAAATTGTCTGGATTTAAAATTTAATTGTGCCGAACAATTTATGATGTATCACAAAGCAGTGGCAATGAAAGACATTGATACTGCTTCTAAAATTTTACAAGAAACATCTCCACCAAAACAAAAAGCACTTGGAAGAGAAGTTAAAAACTATAATGAAGAATTGTGGCGTAGAGAAAGAATCAATATTGTTTATTTGGGTAATTATTATAAATTTACTCAAAACAAAGAATTATTGGATATCTTACTTAAAACTCAAGGATCATTGTTAGTTGAAGCAAGTCCTTTTGACAAAATATGGGGAATTGGCCTTGATAGACATGATGCAGCAAAAACTAGTCCAGATTTGTGGCCAGGTAAAAATTATTTAGGTAAGGTATTAACATTACTAAGAGAAGATTTGCTTAATAATGTAGATCCACATCAAGATGTTTACGAAAGATTTAAAAATATGGGGTGGTTGTAGTTGTCAGAATTATTGATACAACTCCAGATAAATCAGTAGTAAAACAAGCTATATGCCAAAATTGTGGATGTACTCTTGAGTATGTCCCAAAAGATGTTAAAACAGTCACATCAAGAGACTATGGTGGTGGAACTGATATTTTCAAGCATATTGAGTGTCCATCTTGCAAAGCTCATATAGTGGTAGCGCAACATTAGCGGCCTTATTGGCCGCTTTAATGATATTTGTTTGGAAAATATAAATGAGAAAAATGAAAATTTTATATGTCTAAGTTAATAATAATTGATGGTAAATATTACAGAATTAGACGTGGAAAATTAGTATTAATACCAGAAGATTGGATTGGTAATATAACAACTAAAAAAACAATACGTCAGCGTAAAAGTAAATTGCCAAGTAAAAAATTAAAAAGAGCTTGTTTGTTTATTTCAAGTAAAAGTTCAAAACAAATAAAACGTGGAATTAAATGGGTAGATAGAAAAGACCCATTAAATCAAAAGGATAAAACATGGAATTAGGTTTGTATAGACATAAAACAGGTCTAAACGTAGAAGTTATTGGTTTTTGCCAAGTTGTGTCTAAAATTATGAATGAAGCTCATAATACTGCTACAGCAAATGCAGAGCAAAATTTTATAAATAGGTTTAAGCAATTATATAAAAGCAACAAAGTTAAAATTTAACAGTATTAATGATTGGCATCATGTTGTAATAGCATTGCCTGTATCTGATATATTATTTATCATGGACTCAAACTACAAAGAGTATAACCAAAATGTTGTATAGTTATCTTGTATTAATAATTTTTATTGTTATTTTTGATTTAGTTTTATGCAGTTATATTAATGAGAATTATTATTACGATTTAACTTTTCAAGAGCAAACAATAAATTCTTTACCTCTTGGCAGCTATATTGTTTATTATAGATTATTTAAAAATGGCTTCTTATGAAAAGACTTAATATGAAACATAAAGTTTTATTTATTTCAAAAGCAGATTTTATTAAAAATTATAATAATCAAAATGAGCTATCAAACAGTGCATGCATTAGTATAGTAGACCCAACAGAAGCGTATAAGCCAAATATTTCAGATAAATGGCAAGCTTCATTAAGAGTTGAAATGTATGACGCAGACACTGAAGAAAACTCATGCTTTACAGATCAAGAAGCAGGACAAATTTTAGATTTCATTAGACTTGTTCAAGATTGTGAGATTAAAAATCTAATAATTCATTGTCATGCTGGAATTAGCAGAAGTGCTGCAGTTGCTAAAATAGCATCATTAATACTTGATGCAGATTATCCTGAACATTATTCTCTTTATAATAAATTTGTTTATTCAAAATTATTATTAAATTATACTGCTAGTCAGGTTCCAAAAAATAGTTTGCAAAATTTTAATACTTTTCATATAAAATCTTTTTGGCAAATGGAATAAAAGGAAAACATTATGTACAATTCTGAAACTTTAGCTGGAACAAGTGTTCTTTATGAAGCTTTAAAGAAATTTTCTGACAAAAAAATTGTTTTATCTTATTCTGGTAATAAAGATTCTTATATCCTATTTACTGCTTTATGCTTGTTGAAAGATGAAAATAATTTAGATTTTGAAATTGTACATTTTGTTCACGGAAATTCTCAATCAGATATTGAAGCAGAAAAAATTGTAAAAAGCCAAGCTTTAGCAAATAATATTTCTGTTGCAATTTTTCACGAACCAATTACAAATGAATCGCAAGGAAGAGAAGCAAGACAAAAAGTTTTAGAGAAATTATACCCAAGTTCAAAATTTGTTATTTTAACTGCACATCATTTAGATGATGTTGTTGAAACTTTTTTGATGAATCTATTTAATGGGTGTTCTTATTCTGGACTATTAGGTATTCCTGTTCAAAATGAAATTGGTAATGTTTTATATTTTAGACCTTTTATTTATTTGAATTGCTACAAAAAAGATTTGCAAGTTTATAAAGGTCGTTATAGTATTGTTGGGCTTTTAGACAATAAATCATTTGTTGAAGATTCAATGAATTTAAATTTTAGCTTTAAAAGAAATGCAATCAGATCATTTATCAATTCAGCCTTGGTTTCTTTCCCGTATCTAAAAAATAAAATAATTTCATTTTCATTGTTTGCAGAACAACAAAACAATATTAATGTCTTTGCTTTTAAACAAACAGATTATTTATTAAACATTGCAAATAATTCATATTCTTTAAGTACAGTAAAGCATTTTTTGGAAAACAACGAAGACGTAATAAGAAATTGGTTTTTTATGTTATTTAAAGATAAATTCAAGGTTAATTTAACAATTAGACACTTTGAAGAATTTAAGAGATTTATTAACGATAATGCAAAAATCATGAGCCTTCCAAACAATTTAAAAATAACAGTTACATCAAATGTTTTAGTTTTTTCTTCTTAATTTTACCCACTGGATATAAAAATGATTATCAATGGCAATCGTCAATTAGTTACAATTCAAAAAATTGACAAAATCATCAAGCACCCCAACGCAGACCGCTTAAACATTGCAACTGTTGGTTTATGGGAAATGATTACTGCTGCTCCCTTAAATGCAGGTGATGAAGTTTTATTTTTTGAAATTGATAGCATGATTCCTTTAACTGATTCACGTTTTGAATTCTTAAAAGGACGTAATGAAAAAACTTTGAACGGAGTAGCATATAGTCGTTTACGTACTATGCGTTTACGTGGTGAATTAAGTCAAGGCTTAATTATTCCTATTAAAGAATTTGAGCGTGAAGTAGAACAATTTTTAAATACTGAAAATGAATTAGACCTTCAAGAAATTTTAGGTGTTAAGAAATATGAAGCTCCTGCTTGGATTTCACGTAGTAAAGGCTCTAATCCTGAAATTGGCAATTCTTTCCCTGACTTTGTACCTAAAACAGACCAGGAAAGAGTACAAAATTGTGTACGTCAATATCAAGATGCTTTCGAGAATAATGAATCATTTGAAGCATCTTACAAATTGCATGGCAGCTCTGTTACTATGTTGGTGAAAGATAACCAATTACAAATTTGTAGCCGTAATTATTCACTACACATCCCCAGTGTATTTGAATGGAATAATGTAACAAGTCATTTTATTTCGACTGCTATTAAAACAGGTATTGTATTTAAATTGCTATTGTTACATTCTATGACTGGTAGAAATATTGCATTACAAGGTGAATTATTTGGTGTTGGTATTAATAAAAACTTTGAAGGTATTGAAGGTTTAGATATTAATATTTTTGATGTGTATGATATTGATGCTATGCGTTATTTATTACCTAAAGAGCGTATAGAGTTTTTAGCTACACATAATATTAAATCAGTACCAATTTATGATGCTAATTTTAAATTACCCGAAAATCCTCGTGATTGCTTGTTGATTGCTGATGGTAACAGTGCCTACAATGGTAAGTTTCGTGAAGGATTAGTATTTAAATCCAATACAAGAGATTTTAGCTTTAAGGCCGTATCTAATCGCTTCTTAGAAGAAACAGGCGAATAAATAAACAATATATATGTCAATACTTTCCATGCTCCACTAGCATAATTTGGTTAATGCGCATGATTCATAATCGTGGGAGTCCAGGTTCAAATCCTGGGTGGAGCACCATCTTTAACTTTGACTTAAATAAGCAGGTAAATAAATTGAATTTAAAAAAAGCAAAAGCTCTTCGTAAAGTTTTAAGAAAAACAGAAGAATATATTGTTGCACCAATTGCATCAGTATTAGAGTATGTGGAAAAAAACATCCGTAGTGTTACAAATCCAAATCCTCCACATAATGTTATTACTACACGTACTTTAGTCGTGCCACCAGAATCTAAGCGTGGCATTTATTTATTAAACAAATCAAAGGTTAAAACATGACACAAATTACAGTGACACGTGCACTATCAGAATTAGGCACAATTGGTGATCGCATTGAAAAAGCCATTGCAGGCGGAAAATTTATTGCCGTTGTAAAAGGCGATACAAACAAACCATTGGATTTAGCATATCCAACTTTGCAAGATTTAAATGTTGCAATGCAAAGTTCTTTTGATACAGTTGAAAGTTTGATTAAACGTCAAACAGTGCTAAAAACAGCAGTGTTATTAAGCAACGCACAAACAAAAGTTGTTATTTCTAATAAAGAAATGACTGTTGCTGAAGCTATTCAAATGAAAACAGTTGCAGAACATCAAAAACGTTTCTTATTGACTTTAAAAAGCCAATTAACGTTGGCTGCACGCCTTGCATCTGATACCAATAAAGATCTTGAAGATCGTATTGAGCGTGCATTAGCAGGTATTTATGCAGCTGGTAAAGAAGCTCCAAGTGAAGAGCAAAGAAACAATGTTGCCAAGCCTTTAAAAAAAGAACATGAAGCACGTATTGTTTCTGGCAAACAAGATTTATCAAGTTATATTCGCAAATTAGAATCTGATTTATCAGACTTCTTAAGTGAATGTGACTACGCTTTAAGCGAAATTAATTGTAAAACAATTATTGATGTAGAATAATTATTTATGTCATTTGTTAGTGCAAAAAACTAACTTGAATAACCACACATCAGGTGAAATAAAAGATGTATTAGGCTGTGAACCTAAAATTTAAATTATAAAATATGTTTATATGACGCAAAGCTTAGTTGAAAAAGGCAAGCATCATTACATTCAAAGTTTAAAGATAAAAGGTTAAAGTTTAAAGATTAAAGTTTATTTTTATTAAAGTTTAAAATTTAAAGCCTAAAGCATAAAGATTATAAAATCCACGTATATGTTTTGCGTATTTCATTTGACGCGTTTTTTACTCGTGGCTGCTAATTAAGTGACATAAATAAACCATAGAAATGTAAATTTATATTAGTTTGATTCTTATTATTTTTAATAATGCACACTAGGATGTGTCGTAGTGTGCCATTAGTTTTGTTAGTGAAAATATAGCTAATATAAAACTGGTTCTATTCCATAGGTATTAGTCCTAAAAATTAGACAGATGCATAACTGTAAATTTGCAAACAGAATAAGCTAACTGTAAATATGCTTCGGATATAGATATTAGAGTGTGAAAACTTAGCGGTAATGTTTAAACATTTTAATTTTGTATTCGTGATTACTTAAGTTTCATGGGTTTGTCTCCTCTGATTGTCTCCCTATTTTGGGAGACAATTCTAAAAATACATTTATTGCAAAATGCAACAGTTACTTCGTTTATGCTTGAAAAATACTGTTCATGATTATTTCTTAGATGTATTTTTAAAGAGCTATATTGCGCAATAAACAATTACTTCGTCAAATGGTATGACATTTCACTTATAATGAAAAAACAGCTGGTTCGATTCCAGCAGTAAAACAACTTGTTTATATTTAATTACTTATAGCTCTTTCTTATTTAAAAGGTGATGTATGAATCAAAAAGATTTACCCCTATGGCTGCAAGGTGAAGATGTTGTATTTTATGACAATGATCAATTTGCAGTGATCATGATAGATAATGAATATTTTCCTATTGGGAGGTTTACTGGACATTTATCAACATCTGGATTTGTGCATTTAAAAGATGCTCAAAAATTATCTCAATTTTATTATAAAGGCTAATTATGCAAAAAACTTCATTTGTGCCAAAAGCACATATACCTCGCGGAAACTATATTGTTGCGTCTGTAGATCAATCTGGAAATACAAGTATTGCTACAAATCCAAAGCAACACTTTAATGAAGAAACAGCAACATCAGAAGCAAAACGTTTAGCATCTGCTAACCCTGGAAAACAATTTATTGTTTTAAAAGTAACAGCCGTAGCAATGCTTCCTACTTCTCAACCAGTATTACTTTAAGGTTTAATTTTAAAAATGATTACCAAAGAACAATGTGGAATTATCCACTTACAAACAGACAGCAAAGACAACAAGGGTGGCAAAACTATTGTTTATACTTTGCATGAAAAAAATATTTTAGTTGCAATTGCTCATTGTAATAAGACAGATTCTTATAACCGCAAAGTTGGTGTACAAGTTGCTATTGATCGTCTTAACAAATCTTTAGAAAAAGAATTGCCAGATGTTGCCAGTGTTGAGCATGGTATTGCTTTTTCTAAATTGCCAGTTATTGATAAAATTTCAATGATGGTTGTTTCTCAAGAAGCAATTTTAAAAGTTGTAAATACAAATTTAAAAGCAGCAACTTTGAAATTTGCTGCTAATTTTAAATTATTAACATACGGCACATCTTTGCAAAATATTTTAGAAAGCATGACTAAAGCTGCAGAAATTAAAGAAGTTAAAGATATTTCTAAATTTTGCTTGGAAGATCTTTTATTAGTTTTACTTAACGAGACAAATTAATTATGAGCCTTTGGCAAAAAATTAAAAGACTTGTGAGCGGTAACGCTCACGATGCACTTGATTCTATGGAAGACGTAGGAACTGCAAGTAGACAAATAGCCAGAGAAATGGACGAAAAACTACAAGCAGCAGTAAGGCAAAAAAAGAATTGGTTTTTTGATAATAAAAAAGCAATTAAATTAGGTATTATCGAAAAAGAAGTATAAATAATTTTTCTAATCAATGTAATAAAAACATATATACTATGTTTTATTGATTTTCAAAATATCTGCTAGTATCACAACGGGCTTCTACCCCGTCGTTAATCGTGTAATTGGAGTATGGGAGTGTGATTGACATATTGTTCACGGGTGTATAGATTATATAACAACAAAAACAATCTATATGCCTGTGTTTTTTAAATCTAAAATATTATTATCTAATTCCCAATGACAATTTGGACAAAGTTGGATAATATTGCTTGGATGATTTACTTCGCCAATGAGAGCAGTGTCATCAAATAGCGAAACTGCTTTAATATGACATAGCTCAACATGCTTGTCGTATCCACAATTTGCACATGGTTTAGTTATTAAATCTCTATTCCATGACCTGTTTAGATTTCTAATATTTGCATGAATCCATGATGGATGTTCTCCTTTAGCTTTTCTTATTTCTCTAAACGCACCAATTGTGGTTGTTTTTAATTTTTCTGTTGTGTTTTTTTGACCAAAATGCTCTTTGCATAATCTTGTTTTATGATTTGCAACTAGGTTTGTACAATTTTCAAAAGAACAAATTCTTGTAATTTTTCTTTTTGGTGATGCGACATTAGTGTATTTTGCCGCACAACTTCTTGAGCAAAATTTTGGATTGGTTGTTTCTTTATTGCAATAAATACAATTCATATTTTTCTCTTTGTATAAGTTTTATTCCGCTTGTACCTCAACGGGCTTCTACCCCGTAGTCGAGTAATTGGAGTCAATGGAGGTTCGATCCCTCTCAAGCGGGCCAATTAATCTAGCTATTCGAATAGTATAGCTAAATAATAATGTTTGTCAATCCAGGTTCGATTCCTGACTAGGCCTCCATTATACAGTCAATTAAAATTAAATCAACCGCCGAGTCTCTCCTAGCAGGCCAAATAATAAATGAATAATATCGCTTGATAGCTTAATAGGAAAAGCACTAAACGTTACTGTTATGCCCTTCTACTCATTTGCGTGTTGCAACAATAACAGATACTTCGACTTTTAATCGAGAGTTCTAGGTTCGAGTCCTAGTCAAGCGACCTTTAATAAAAATAATAAAATGAACGTAAAACAAGTTATATTGGCTGTTCGTGGCCATATGGAAGCAGGCAAATTAAGTGCTCAAGTTGCACATGCCGCTTTAGCAAATATATTAAATTTAGCACATCACACTTCTGAAGAAGAGGGAACAGTTTTTAAAACACTATCTTATGAAGCAAATTCAGATGTTCATTATTGGATAGAAAATGAATTTACTAAAATAGTTTTAGCTGTAGATACTCAAGAAGAAATGTTGCAAATTTTTGAAAAAGCAAAAGAATTAAATTTAAACACATCATTAATTGTCGATAATGGTAAGACCGTATTTAACGGAGAAAAAACAATAACATGTGTTGCAATAGGACCTCATAAGTCTGAACTAATAGACCCACTTACAAGACATTTAAGGATGTATTAAATGCCATTAATATCATTAGGCAGACATATTCAAAAACCACTAGAAGATAAAGAAATTGCTACTTTGTTGGAAGAGATTGTTTCAAAAAATGTTCCATTAATAATAGAACACACTAAGTATACGGATAAAAGATTATTTAGTGGCAAAAGAACAATAGAGTGGTATAACATATATTATAAAATTGATGAATGTCAATTTCAGTGCATTAACCTGGCAACAGATGGCAATGGCATTAGTAGATCAATATGTTTAGCTTATTTATATGGCTATCTAAATGGGTTAAATCATAGTGCAAAATGAAAAGTGGTCCAAAACATCTACCTTTAGGTAATATAAAACTTAAAGGTAAAATTATTGGTCCAGAATGGTCTTGTGGTTGTTGCGGGTGTGCTTTTAATTTAAAAAAATATGTTTTAAATAAAAGAGATAAAAATGCAAATTATAAAAATTCCATACTGGACAAAGACTAGACACATCTTAGTAGATCAAAATTATAAAATAGTTAGCAAATATAAGAATGCTACTATTGCAGCAGAAGCCCTTGGCTTTACAAGAGGCAATATTACTAATGCTATAAGATTTAAAAGACAGATAGGAAAACAATCTTTACAAAAACATTGGGTGTGCTATGAACAAGACTTTGAACTTTTTACACAAATATCCAAGGACTCCACATTTGCCCCATAGTCCAGGTTCTACAAATGACGACAAAATTCATAAAAATGTAGAATTCTTTGATAATAAAGAAGTTGTGGTTACTTTAAAAATGGATGGTGAATGCTTTCCATCTTTTACTCCAATATTAATGTCAGATGGTTCTGCTAAAAATATTTCAGATATTAAAAATGGAGATGTTGTACTTGGGGTTGATTCAAAAAACAATTTAGTCAAATCTACTGTTTTAAATATATTTAATAATGGCAAAACTGACAAGTGGTTAAAAATTTATTTTAAAGATCCACATAAAAATAGCAAAAAATATATAATTTGCACCGAGAATCATGAGCTATTTGTTAATAATTCATATATAAAAGCTAAAGATGCCATAGTTGGATCAAGCTTTTCTCATTATGTAAAATATTACGAACCTAGTCAAATTCAAAAAGAAATTTTAATTGGGAAATTACTTGGAGATGGAAGCTTTAATCATGATAGAAAAGAAGTTCAATATACTCATAAATTAGATCATAAAGAATATTCAGATTTTATTAATTCATCTTTGACTACTGCATATTCTAATTCCTTATTAGATAAAAATCTAAATAGTTTTAGTAAAAAAATTAAATATAAATCATGGACCAAATCTTTTAATTGGATTAAAAACTTATCCAAAGAAATGTTAGTTAATAATATTAAGATTATTCCAAAGTCATTAATTGATCAAGTTACACCTTTATCTTTGGCTGTTTTGTATATGGATGATGGTAATTTAACTGAAAACAAAAAGCAAAAACCTAGAATGCATTTTTCTGTTTGCAATTATGATAAACAGTCTTGTATTAATCTCCAAGAAATTTTTACAAATTTTAATATTAAAACAACATTAACTAATTCAGATGGTTATAACTATTTGCATATTTCTTCTGCGTCTGTTGATGTTTTTTGCGAATTAATTAAAAATTATATTCCAGAAATTATGCAATATAAATTGCCAAAAAAACATCGCGGTATTAATGTAAAACCTATTCTTGATCATGATATTGCCGTTACACAAGAACTTATAGATGTTGAAATTTTATCTCTAAATGTTTTGACAAATTTAAGATATACTAATAAATATGATATAGAAACAGATTCTCATAATTATTTTGCTAATGGTATATTAGTGCATAATTGCACTTCTATTTATAATGATTATTATCATGCAAGATCTTTAGATAGCAATAACCATGTAAGTAGGGACTATGTTAAAAATTTAGCATATCATAAAATATATGGTAATATTCCAGAATTTTGGAGAATATGTGGCGAGAATCTTTATGCTAAACATTCTATTCATTATAAAGATTTAGAATCATATTTTTATGGATTTTCTATTTGGGATAATACCAATACCTGTCTTTCTTGGAACAAAACACTAGAATGGTTTGATTTATTAGAAATTCATCCTGTTCAGGTTATTTATCATGGAATATATAATCAAAAAGAAATTGATTTGTCTTTTGATAAATTCTCAAATGATCACGAGGGATATGTTATAAGATTGACTTCTGATATCTCTTATAATGATTTTGAAATGTGTTTTGCTAAATATGTCAGATCTGGCCATGTTCAACCTGATGCAAAGCATTGGTTATACGGTAGCCGCATAGTCAAGAATGAACTAAGTAATTATTAATTTAAAAGGATATTATATGTCAGTTAGTGTTGCTGAATTTATGCAAAGAATTGCTAATAAAGATTATTACCAAATAGAAGGTCAACAGAAAACTAATTCATCTGAAGATTTTTATAATGCAATTTCAGAAATAGTAGATAGAAATGGTCATATTGGAAGAATTCCAAAAAAGCATTGCCTTCACAGGCTTTGTAGTCAATGTCATGGAAATGGCGTAAAAACTGATGGTAAAATTTGTGTTCATTTTATAAGTTGTAATTGCCCTTTGTGTACAACTTATTCTATGTAGATTTATTTCTTTTAAATATTATGATAATATATTAAATACATTTGCTATTAGCATAATAAAATTTTTGAGTTTTGTTTTATGTCGATACTTCCATATTTGCTAATATTTATTGGCTTTTGTATTTTTTTATTATCAATATTTATAGTTAAAATTTATAATGATGAAAAAATAAAAAAAGACCGGACTTGTTGGTGTTTTATTTTCGTGTTATTTATTTCTGGTTTATTTTCTTTTATTTTTGGATTTTTGATTATTTAATATGAAAAAATTATTTATTTTTGTTTTTTGCATTGTAGTGTCATTATGCACTACGTCTTGCAAAAGGGCTGATACCAGCTCTATCTTATCTGCCCATGTTTTAAATTATTCAATTAATATATGTCAAAACAATAATGGCTTGCATTCAATTAAGTATTCTGAGTCAGAATTTCAAGGACGTGGTGCAGAACACGAATACACTTCTTATTTTAATGCTAGGTGTTCTGATGGAGCAATTTTTTATGCCAGATCTTTAAGTCCTAATTCAGAGAAAGAAAAAATTGAACCGCTATAAAATGCTTAGTGATAAAGATCCTATTACAGACAAAAGTAAAAAAAGCAAGCGTGGACTGATTAAACTTATTACGGTAAATGGAAATTATTCTACAATTTTAAGTTCAGAGGATCCTAATTTTGATTCCCATTTTAATCTGCTTACTTGTGCTTATAGATATTCTGGTAGTGACAATACAGTACCGTATATTAGATGCGAAAAGTGGGCTGAAGTCAAACAGCGAGTTAGTTCGCATATTTTTAAAGGAGCATATGTCAATGTTTGAATTTGACAATCCAACAGAAAAACCTGTTATAAGAAAAACAGTTGATGATATTATTTCTCAATTTTCAACAATGATTGCAGAACTTGAACAAGCTGCTACTCATGCAGAAGAAGATATTGATCGCGCTGATAAGTCCATTAAGCTTTGGGAAAATGAAAAAGCCTTAGCTCAAAATGAACTTGCCTCAATTAATTCCGTCAAAGAAAAACTTCAATCTTTGCGTTCTGGTGCATTTTTATTTGGTTTGTAATTTTATGTCTCAATATGCTGGTTTAAGTTTTTACCAAAAAATTGTTTTAATGAACAAAAAAACAAAAATAATGCTTATGTTGTTATTAGCTATTCCATATTTTATATTTTATCTACTATATTTGTTATTTGATTTTACTTCATTTAGGTTGCATAAAATTTTAATATGGTTTAACAATGTTATTCAGAGATAAAAATGCTACAAAGAACAGTTCATTATAAATCATTGGCACCACTATACTATCCCGTAATAGGGTTGCCAATGTTTGTTTATCCAGTTGACCATACATCTCCTCTTGTTAGCAATACAAAAGCATGCCTTACAAGTCCTGTTATTTTTATAGATACAGAAAGTGGTGAGTTTCATACGCTTAATAGTATTTATAAGCCAATAGATGGTGATGCATTAGAATCGTTTAAAAAAACAACATCAATGTGTTGACAATAATTAAATTTAATGTTTTCATTATTGACCATAAAATTTTATATGTAGATTAGTAATGAAAACAAAATCAAAAATCAATAATTTTGTAGCAAAGCATATGCATATTCATAAAGGTGGAAAACATGGTCCTTCTAAGAAAGCTTTGCGCAGAAAAGAAAAAGTCAACATTCAAAAACAATTGATGTATTAAAATACATCTTCTTATTAAGTTAAAATACTGCATTTAAAATAATTCCATCGTACTGTTGTGAAAACTGTAAATAAAAAAATTATTTTTATCTTTTACTTATTTTAACTTTTTTAATTAAAATCAACGCTCTTATTTTTAATAAATATAATTTGATGGTGCTCGCATATTGGTGAATGCATGCGGCTGTAACCCGCTTCTATTTAGTGTATAGGTTCGAATCCTTTCGCCATCACCATTATATTTTTTAATTCCAAATTATTTAATACACATCTTTTCGAATACTTCTGGTGTATTAATTTGTTGCTTTAAGCAATATGATGAAGTTAGTTCGGTAGTATTGGCAATGCTGGTGAACAAAATGCTTTATCCCCAAAGAGCAATCTGTAAGGAGAAACAAAATGATTAAAACAGCATTAATGTGTCTTTCTATGGCCATATATCACGAGTCTCGTGGTGAGCCCATAAAAGGACAATATGCAGTCGCTGAAGTAGTTCTTAATAGAGCAGACAAACGAAATCTTGATGTCTGTGAAGTTATATATGAAAAAGGACAATTTCAAAATGTTAATAAATGGAAAATACCAAGTGAATATAATCAAAATTGGCAGATAGCAATGGATGTAGCTTATGATTCTTTATTGAAAAAAACAAACTACACAAATGGTGCTACATTTTTTAAAGTAAAAAAACTTAAAAAACATGGAAAACATATAGTTATTGGAAACCATGCTTTTTATTAATTTATAGTCGGATAGTTAAACAGGTTATAACGTGGTCCTGATAAGACTAAATTTCGTGTTCGATCCACGGTCTGACTACCATATAAAGGGATTTATTATGTTATTTTTAGCTTATTCTATTTTGTATATAGTTATAGGCATAGTGTTCTGTGTTTGGTTTACAGAAGAAATTAAAAAAGATGCAGGATGTTGCTGGATTGGTGCTTTTTGGCCAATTGTTTTTATATTCATGGTTATATATTTTATATATTATGTAATTCCTTTAAAAATAAAAGATGCAATTAACAATTATGAAACAGACCGAAAACCAGGACTTTAAAAAATTTATTGTTATAGATAGTGATTTGACAATTCCAAATCCATTTTTAGAGCAAACAAGATATTTTAGTTTTTTGCAGTTTAAAAAGTATAGTTTTTTATTTGCTCAATTTTACAAAGAGCATAAACGTGTTCCAGATTTATTTGAAGCTCAAGATATTTTAAGACTTGCTTCAAATAGAATTGGTTATTTTTAATAGTATCATTTTATTAGGTGTTTAATTTATATTAAAGCTAGTCTGGTCTTTATATAGATACTATTTGTGTGTTTTTACAAGAACACTACTTGTAAACGGGATAACCTTACATAAGACGAAAAGATGTAAGAGTTCGTGGGAGCTTATAGCCACAGTATAATTCTCTATACTAAACTGGATGACGGATGAGATACAAATTTTTACTCCAGTAGCTCAGATTGGTCAGTAGCGCTCGCCTGTTAAGCGAAGGGTCATAGGTTCGAATCCTGTCTGGAGTGCCATATTTATAAAAGCAAATAAAAGGAAATAAAATGCCTACTGGTTATACTGCTAATGTAGCAAATGGAAAAATTACAAGTCTTAAAAAGTATATTGAATCTTGCATACCAGCATTTATGATATATTTTAGAGATATGCAAAATATAAACGTCAGAGAGCCATTAAAATTTGACTTTTACTGTACTAATGCTTTAGCTGAAGCAGAAAAGAAATATGCTGATTTTATGAATTCTTCAGAAGAGGAAAAAAGCATTCTTTATAAAGAATATATTGATGATCGCTTTGAATATATACATAGGCGAATTGAAGAAAATAAAGAAGTAATTTCGAGATACAAAAATATGCTATCTAAGTTAGCTAATTTTAAATCTCCATCTGAAGCGCATGATAAATTTGTTGAATTTTTAAGTTCTCAGTTGCATCAGTCTATTGAATATGATGATGTTTTTGAAATGTATGAAGATGAACTAGATATTTGTCATAAGATGTCTTTTGAAAAATACGTCAAAAATAAAGAGCAAGATTTATTAGATGATATTGCTTATTATAAAAAAGAATCTATACGAGAACAAGAATCAGCAAATCAAAATGTTCAATGGCTAAGTAAAATATTAGAAGCAATTGATGCAATTGATGAACCTGAAGAAATCGAAGAAGCCCGTCAATCTAACTTGACAGAAATGGCTAATTAAAAATCATTTAACATTATAGACAGTGAGCAAGTTTGGTAATTGCAGGAGACTGAAAATCTTCAGAAATTGGTTCGATTCCAATACTGTCTACCATTAATTTTTGGCATAATATGAAATCAGATCAAACTACTAAACCATTTTATCCTTATTATATGACTGGTTCAAATATTGTATTATCTAGGTATCTCGTCAGTCTCATAAGCTGAAGATCGCGGGGTCGTAGCCCGCACCCGTTACCATTTAAGCCTTTACGTTATATGACATTAAATGCTTATAAACATTTATAATCATTAGTAAAGCATAAATTTTGATAATTGTAGATTGCGTACATATAGTGTTTCATCGTACTGGTTTATATCCTGTAAATAAAAAAACACTAAATGTGATTATACTTTTAGTAAACAGTTATTGAAGTGGAGTTTGTATTGTCTCTTTAAAACTACAAAAAAAGCCTTATTAAATAAAAAGTCTGAAACAGGTGGACTTCGGGTGCCATAGTTTTTTGTATTCTTATAAGATAAGCAATGACTTTGTATAAAGTCATGTCAGGCTATAGTGTAGCGATAACATGCCATCTTTGGGAGCTGGTTTACACTATAGTCTGATTATGTTGTAGTTTAAAATTTTCAATTTTATGGTATTCAAAAATGAAACAATTAGACTTATTTACAAAAAAGCCATCATTAGAAGTTGGTAAAGCTTATAGAGTTCGTTATGGATTTAATTTGCAACATTCTAAAGATTTTTATGTAGCAAACATCAAATATCATGGAGACCCCTGGGAAAGATGGACTCCAATATCTTATTTTATTATAACTGAAAATGACATTGCTAGTATGGAAAGCTCATGTCATGATTGCGGCGGATATATTTGGCAAACAGGTTCTAATGGTAAAGTAGAATTTTTATATAGATGCACAAATAATATTTATACTGAATTAGTAGGTGATGAATTAATTTCTTTTATATCAAAATTAAGAGATAAAAACATCAGGGCTAAATTTGATTTGCCACCATAAATTAGAGAGTAAATCAACTAGGTGTTGAGATTGCCTGCTAAGCAATTCGTGTTTATTTTTAAGCATCTGGATCGAGACCAGTGCTCTCTGCCAATTAGAGATTATAGAGATTATTATGCATATTGATAATGTTAAACGGGCTAATGAAATAGTTCAAAAAATTAATTATCTTCGTCATGTAATATTATACATTGAAGATACAAGAGATTGTTTAATACATATTAAAGCTGAAGACTTGCATGCATATGGCAGTGTTCCAAAACTTCATGGATTTACTTCTAGTATTGTATTAAATGAAGATTTAAAAAAGCTTATCTTAGTTATTTTAATAGTGAACTTATTACTCTTACTGCAGAACTTACTGCATTAGGTGTAACTCTTTAGTGCTTTTATAAAAATTTAGAATGTAAGCTTTGAAATTAATAATGGGGTTGTGATGAAATGGTTATCATAGAAGGACTTTTAATCCTTCTTTCCAGGTTCAAGTCCTGGTAACCCCACCAATTTGAGCATTTTTAAATGCTTTTTCGCTCCTTGTGAGTTTATTTTATAAGATTGAAAATATGACCGATTTATCAAAATATTATAGTATTAAAGACACTAATGGTGTCAAAACTGTTTCTTTACCAAACAATAATTTTAAAAAAGCAATAGCTGTTGGCATTTCTAGATTTGTAAAACAAATTGCTCCTTTTGTTCATGAAGATAACTCTTCGCCTGAACAAATTGCTTATTGCAACAATTGCTCATTAGATGCTAATGATTTAGCACAATCTTTTTTAAATTATCTTTATTATGAATATATTCCAAAAAAATATAATTTTAATAGCGTTTTAAATATACTGAGTGGAAAAGATGAATCAGTTTTTATCTTTAGAAATTTAAGTTTAAAATACTATCCTAATAAACCTTTAATGGAACAATATGAAGAAAAAATTGACGAAATTTCTGAAAAAATAATTAACGACGATGACGATGATTCTGATCCAGAAGATAATTTAGAAGTTAAAAAATTACGTCAAAAGATTGCTATTTTAGAAGCTGAAAATAATGAGTATGATTTTGCTTATAGATCTTTAATTGCTGAATTATTAAATTTAAGAAAAGAATACTTAAATAATTTATTTACTGATTTTGAATTAGATAATCCAATTAGCTTTGGCGAATTAGAATTTTTATTTCAAAATTTTAATAATAATTATTTTATTTCAATTGACGGTACAAATTTTGTACAAAGTAAAATTACAAATTGTAATTATAGAACTTCAATGTTTGGTACATTTTTTGAATACAATTATCAGGTTATACATTGGAATGGCAAAAAATTAAGAAGTCTCAATATGAATGATAGGTTTCCAGCATATGAAGGCAAGCAACAACTTTCTAAGTTTGGATTAGTGTTTTTTAGTGATAGAATTAAAAATGCAATTCTTTCAAATGCAGAAAAGTATATTGCATTTAATTCTAAACCTACATATGCATATCATAATGGAAGTATATCTGTAAGAAATGGGTGGTTTTCTACGTCATATCAAGCTACTGGAAGATGTATGGTTGATGTTTTAGGCTTAGGCCAACTTAACCCTAATTTTAATGATTATGTTCCATCAACCGCAGATCCTGAATATGATGATGGCAGTAGTAATGTTACAGAAGATGGATTTGACTTGTCTACTATTGATGAAAATCGTAAGTTAAAATTATTACCATACGTTTATATATTTTCGTTTGTTTGCAAAAAATGGGCAAGAACTTCAATTTCTAATATTTCTGAAATTTCTTTCAGAGATGATGCTTTTGAAAAACTTATTATTGACGAAGATGTTAAAGACTTAATGTTTTCTCTAGTTGATATTCCAAAAGAATTTTCAGTTGGTAAAGATATTATTGATAGTAAAGGTGGCGGTTCAATTTTCTTATTAGCTGGCCCACCAGGTGTAGGTAAAACACTTAGTGCAGAAACAATGGCCGAGACACTTCACCGTCCTTTGTATATGGTTGGTGTTGGTGAACTTGGTACAGAAGTCACAGAACTTGAGGAAAACTTAACAAAAGTTTTACAAACAGCTTCTGCATGGAATGCAATTTTACTACTTGATGAATGTGATATCTTTATGGAAAAACGCAAAGATATGGATATTCATAGAAATGCTATGGTTGGTGTATTTTTAAGATTGCTTGAATATTACCCAGGTATTTTATTTTTAACCACTAATAGAGCTGCTAATATTGATGAAGCTTTTTATTCGCGCATTAGTTTTGCTGTCAAATATAAAGATTTAGATTCTCAAAAAAGAGCTTCTATTTGGACCAATATTCTTGGTTTATACAAAATTAATCTTTCAGAAGAGTCAATACTTACTTTGTCTCAAAAAGAGATTAATGGACGGCAAATTAAGAATGCTGTTAAGCTTGTAAATAATTATTGCACATATAAAAAAACAATTCCTACAGTACAAGATTTTTTATCTGTTATTGAAAGAATGTCTTCTTTTTATGAGTAATTAGTTTTTAGGGTGCGCAATTTGCGTTAAATGCGTTATAATATATAAATAACCACACCCTATCTGTGGTGGCAGTATCATAATGTTAATGATCTTCCCTGTGAAGGAAGAATATATCGGTGTTAACTAATTTAATTAACATGATATCATAATTAAAAATTCATTTATTGGAGAGTTAATATGTACCAAGATATTGTTGATGACTTAGCTTTACCTTTTGGCGCGGATAAAGTGAAAGGTTTTATAACTTTGGGAAATGTTTTTTATATTGCCTTAAAAACAGGTGAAAAGTTTAAAGCTTTTGAATTAACCGAAGATTTGCGTACAAGCGAGTTTGAGTCAATTTGCAAGATGATTGCAGACAAACTACTTAGTGCCTAACTAAAGCATTAACAGGCGCAAGCCCACAACAAATTACGGTTAACGAGAGGTTACTATGACAGAGAAAAATGAGCAAGCATTGGCTGGGTTGTTATCGTTGTTGAGCGAGAGTTAGATGTGTTTTTGAGTGGCGATAGAGTGAGTAAGCTATGAGTATTTTCAAAAAAGCATCAAAACTATTGTTTCCAAATGGATATTTGGATGCTGTTACTGGAACAAATGCACGAGTGAATGTCACTCAATCCATACGCGGATTTGGTTCACCAGATGAAAATGCAACATCTGTAAATACGACTTGGTTTGCAAACGGGTTAATTTGGAATGATGAAAAACAAGAATATGTGTCTGTTGCTAAAGTTGCGGATAGAGTTATGCGGCTTGAGTTTTAACGATGAAATGCGGAGAAGATTATGTGCATTAAGATAAAAGAAGAACATGAATACGTCATTTCTTTAGAAGCCGACACAATTTCAGGCAGACAAAGAGTTGATATAAGCAAAACTGACATTGTAAAAAATGCAAAACAGCTAATTGATACAGCTTTTGGATTGCTAGAAATTTTAGACAGTGACAACAGAGACAGCGAAAAATATCAAGATGCAATGAATTTATTGCAAGAAGCTGTTGAAGCACTTGATGACGCATAACTAAAAATTCAGGCGCAAGCACCGCGCTGACAGCAAACCTAAAATGCAGTACGGGTGCTTGTCGCGCTGCAATGAGAGTTAGATACAAATAAGAGGTGTTTGATATGTGCAAATGTACGCCAGAGATTAGAACTCAGTATTGTGTTAATTGTGCTTTTCCAGAGCATACAATCAGTCTTACAAAGATTGATAAAATTCCACCCATGCCGCCAGTTGTTAAACCGCCTTTGTGTAATTTGCGAGCTTTTTATGAAGCAGCAGGGCAACACCTTAGCCATGCGACATTTATGGAATTAGTAGAAAAAGCACTGCAAAGAGATGGTATCTAACTAAAAAGCTAACACGTAACAACCCACAGCAACGCCATAATGTGCAAGGTTGCCAATAACTGCAAACATAACACAATTATTGGCTGGGTTGTTGTCCTTGTTGAGTTTGTGGTTAGGCATTAAAAATATATTTAAAATAATTATAAATACCTGTTGAAGTATCGTCCGTATGATAATATAATAAACACATCAAGACGATAAACAACAAAGGCAGAAACAAAATGAACAAATTCACAACAGCACAATTGAAAGCAGCAATCATCGAAATGAACAACAACACAGAGATTGATAATGCAGCTTTTGCCTTAGCATTAAATGAACTAGAAAGCCGCATGACAGAAAGCGATTTTGTAGCATTTGTAGAGTCGATTTACTAATGATTAAAGCACCAAACTGGCAGGAAGCCTCCGACAAGGAGGCAAGGCGCATAATAAAGAACGCTGAAAAAAACGGTAAAACTGTGGATTACAGTTTATCAAGAATGATTGAATTAGGCGTGAGCTTAAAAACAATACGGAGTGTTTATCGTGGCGCGTAGCGAATCGCAAAAACGAGCCGACAAAGCTTATGCAGCAAAAAAAGTCAGGCTTGAATTGGTTTTTAACCCTGACAATGCAGAAGATGCAAAACGGATTGCAAAACTTGCGGCAATGCCTGACAAGTCGAGAGCGGTTAAAGAGTGGCTAGATGGTTTTAATGCCTAACTAGGTTTATTCATCCTAATTGACGTCTTTTTTTACGTCACTTTTGACGTATAAACCAATACGCACTCAAAAGTGACGTATAATCCAAAGCCCTTTTTAGGGCTTTTTTTTGTGGTGTGCGTATGAGTGCCTATGAGTGCCTACAGTATGACACGCAAATGACACTTATTTTAAATGACAGTCTTTGTCGGCTTGGTTTTCAATACACCACT
>ERZ650311.403-NODE-403-length-28180-cov-8.058311_pt1 | contig 28180 bp, 34 predicted proteins | sample MGYA00376247_ERZ650311 | MGnify/ENA primary metagenome ERZ650311 (study PRJEB26733, sample SAMN07839324) | wastewater metagenome | biome: small river; feature: stream; material: water | place: USA: North Carolina | collected 2016-07-28 ...
GCAAACACTCGCCGGCTGAGTGCGCAGCGCTGGCGAAGAACCCGCACCGCTTCACACGCACCGAAGCCCAGGCTGCAGGCAAGAGGGGCGGGGAACCGTTCAGGGGCCGCTCTGAGTACATGGCCAATCTAGGGCGCAAGGGCGGGGCAGAAACGCAGCGACGACGGAGGGAGCAAGGAAGATGAGCGAACAGAAAACGACAACCCGCGTGCATGTCACCGTCGAGGTCATTGACCATCAGCCCTGGGCGTCTGACTGCGTCGTCGGCACAATCTACATGCGGGCGAAAGAACACGCGTTGCTGCAGGTAGAGAACGCGATCCGCGGCGACAACAAGATTGATCGCAGTGGCCGCATTCGCATCGTCGGTGAGCCGCATGTTTCGCTCGTGATGACGGAAGACAAGCAGCCATGACCGAACGGCCGATCCTATTCAGCGCACCGATGCTGCGAGCGATCCGCGACGACAGCAAGACGCGGACGCGGCGGATGGTGAAGACTCAACTTCCGTTTTGCCAGCCCCACCCTGGCGGCGGATGGATCTTTACTGATGCCAAATTGGCCAGCGAGGATGTCGCCCGTTACGCGATTGGCGCGCACGGCATGCTATGCCCCTACGGCCAGCCCGGCGACCGGCTGTGGGTGAGGGAGACGTGGGCGCCCGTCGATTATCTGGTGGGCAGCAAACTGGAAGATCCCGTCTGTGTGGCGTTTGCTGCCGATCAAACGGCATGGAGCTCGGAATTTTGTGCTTGCATCGGGGACAGACCGCCGATAATGGGGAGTGATGAGACGATTTGCTACTCTCCTGTTGTTTTCGCTCGGCATTGGCTGCTTTGAGGGAGTGAAGCCAGATCCAGATGCTGCCGAGCTTCGCGCGCTCAACCTGCTGTGGACGGAGCAGAACACGAAGCCCGCCATCCCCCAGCCCGTCGAACCCGCTGAGCCAGCCCAGAGGGACCCAAGCTGCCCGGAACTGCTCAAGGCGATCAGCGATGCCGCTGGCCCGTGCAAGATGGAGCAGCTAGCCACTGGCGATGCGGACTGCACCCCGAAGACGTGCCCCGAGTGCGCAAAGATGGTAGAAGCTGAGGCCAAGGCTAAAGATCCTGGGCTGCTTGCCTAAATAGGTGCGTGCTGTGAGCCAGATCATCGTCGAGTGCTACGACGGGGATACAGGCGCCGACCTTGCCCGCATCTACCCGGAAGTGTTCGAGCCGTGCCCAGATGGGTCAATCGCCGTGCGACGCGGACCGGGCGTGACGGATGTCTGCATCGTCCGAAAGGATGGCACGCGCCAACCCTGCGGGCGCTATCCGGTGTCCGTGCGCATGCTGGCCACAGCCGAAGCCCAGGCCATCCTGCACCGCGCTGAGCAGCGGAGCATGCTGTGACCACAAGACGCGGCCCGAAACTGATCATCGTCGCGACCTGTGATGGCTGCGAGTTCCACCACGTCAAGCCGGACGGGCAACGATACTGTGATGCACTGGATGGCATGCGGATAGAACATCCTGGCGTGCCAGAGCGATGCCCGCACACGGCGGAACTAATCCGCGCTGAGCTTCGGAGTGTGGAGACGGGGCGATGAGTCTCGCCCTTCTCATCGCCGCCGCGTGGTTCCTTGGTTGGAAGCTGACGGATGCGTGCCGAGATGCCCTGCGCGATCGGCAGAGCAGACTTTGCCACTGGAATCTAGGCAGCGACGCGAAATCTCCGACGAGAACGACAGAACAGAACCTCAGCCTCTCGACGGTGAGGTTTTTGCGGCAGCGCCGCTACATGGGGGCAGCGCGGGCTATCCATGGCCCAGCTAGAGGCTCAAGCAGCGCAGCGCCCTTGAGGCCCCACACTGCGCACGTCCCCGCCCTCTGGGCTATCGCGGATCGGTGAGTTCGTCAAGGATGAAGCAAAGGCTACAATGCTAAAAGATCAACAGCCCTTCGGATGGGCCGCGCTGGAAGATCTGTTCCTCTGGGACAAAAATCCGCGCAAGAATGACCCCGCAGTGCCGGCGGTAGCGAAGTCGATTCGACGGTTTGGATTCGTGGCTCCGGTGGTCGTATGGGTGGGCGCTGGGCGGCTGGTTGCTGGGCACACGCGGATCAAGGCCCTGCGCCATCTACTCAAAGCCGACCCATCCTTTGTGCCGCGGGGTGCGCCGAGTGCTGGCATGGTGCCAGTCAGGTATGCCGAGTTCGCATCCCAGGCAGAAGCGGACGCTTACGCGCTGGCTGATAACCGGCTCAACGAGATCGCCTCCTGGGATAATGACGCCCTGGCTGAAATCCTGGCGGAGATCAAAAGCGTGGATGCGAGCCTCGCGGATGTCATTGGCTATTCGGCTGCTGAGATGAGCAAGCTACTGCCACCTGCTGACGGTGAGGCAGAAAGTGCGCCTGACGCCTGCGAGGAACTGCGCAAGAAGTGGCAGACCGAAGAGGGACAGCTCTGGCTGATCCCTAGTCGCTCAAGCGCCGGGCGGTCGCATCGAATCCTCTGCGGGGACAGCACCAGCCCGCAGCACGTTGATCAGCTGCGGGGGGGGGATCGGTGGCAGCTTATGGTCACTGATCCGCCGTATGGCGTGGACGTAGCAGGAGGGACGCACGACCCAAGAGACAAAAAAAACCATCGCAGCGGCGGCAGGGTTTTGAATGACGCCCTAACCGATGATGCGCTTCTTGCTTTGCTCTCTGCTGCGTTTGTGGAGTTCAAGAAAGGCATGCCAGGTGGTAGTTGCTTCTATGTCTGGCTGGCGGGCGCAAAAATGCACCTGTTTGATCCGGCGATCCGAAAATGTCTTGGGCAAATCAGAGAATGGCTGATCTGGGTCAAGCCTAATTTTGTATTTGGCCGCAGCGATTATCACTATCGGCACGAGCCATGCGCCTATGGCTGGACGGACGGCGCAGCGCATAGCTGGACCGGAGGCAGAAACCAAGACACGGTTTGGGAACTGGAAGCCGTCGGTGGGGATCTTGAAAAAAAGATACACCCCACCGCCAAACCCATCGAGTGCATGGCTCGCCCCATTCGCAACCACTTCGAGCCGGGGATCATCGTGTGCGACCCGTTCCATGGCAGCGGCACCACCCTGGTCGCTGCTGAGCGCGAGCGGAGAATCTGCTACGCGATGGAGCTAGCGCCGCAGTACGTCGCAGCGCAGCTCGAGCGATGCGTGCGCCTAGGTCTTGAGCCGAGGCTTGCCTAATGCCGCGACCAAAAACAAGCAAGGTCGATATAGACGCCGCCGCTCGAAGGCTGAGGGCGATCGAACTACGCAGAGCAGGCCTATCCTATCGGGCTATTGGCGAGCAGCTTGGCTGTGACCCATCGGCGGCCTATCGGCACGTGGCGGCAGAGCTGGAGGCCCTGCGCGGGGCGTGCGCCGAAGAGGCCAAGGAACTGCGCGAGCTTGAGCTTGACCGGCTCGATTTGTATCTACGGGCGATCATGCCGAAGGTGCTTGCCGGCGACACGAAGGCCGTGAATGTGGCCCTTGGTATCGGTAAGCGCCGGGCCGAACTCACCGGCCTTGATGCGCCGGTGAAGATCGAACAAACCGGCAACCTTTACACTGTGCTCCAGGCGAGCCCCGATTGTGTAGAGTGGACCCAACCCCGCCAAGGCCAGAGCGGGGAAGGAAGGGCCAACGATGACAACAATTCGAGCGGTGCTGGGGGTGCTAGCCCTAGCGGCGGGAGCTTGGGCAATGGGTAGCGGCTGCGGTGCGGAGCCGAGCCCCTGGGCGCAAGACATGGGCGCCTGCGTGACCTGTCCCGATGGGGGCACGGCCGCCATCAAATCGGTCTGCGGCATAAACTACTGCGTCTATCGGTACGACGTCGCGGCAAGTTGCTGCGGGAAGAGGTTTTAGCGATGTCAGATACCAATGCAGGACGCGTGACTGTGCCAGACGCAACCAATCCAGTCGTCATCGAAGCGATGCGAGCCAGGGCTTACAATGGCTACTCTGGCTACTCGCGGACCGTCGAGGTTCCTTTCCCGCAGGAACGCATCCGGGCCATCGCATCTGAAATCCGATGGCCACTCGTGTATCAAACGCTGCGTTTTGAGCGAGTGCGCCGCGTATGCGACATGCATGGCACGTTCTACGCTGCGTTGTTGCCCGGCGAGAAGCCCTGGTGCCCGTCTTGCATTCAGGCTTGGCTGGACGATATGCGCAATGTCCTGTTCCGAATCCTTGCTCGCGCTCTCGCGCACTTGCATCGCGAGCGTATGGACGCTGAGCGCAGAGCGTTGCGCGTTAGCTCGCTGCCGGACAGCATGCTGTATCCCGACGCTAAGTGGGCGGTTCTAGGCGAGAACCCGTCTTGGAACCCGAGAGAGTGAGAAATCATGCGCGACCCCCGATCCTTCACGCCACTCCCCTGGCAGCTCAAGCCCTGGGTAGACACGGCGCCGGTGATGCTCCTGCACAGCGGGGCCGGGACCGGCAAAAGCGAACTCTGCGCCCACAAGCTCAATGGGCTGTGCATGAAGTTCCCCAAGGCTCTGGGGTTATGGGTTCGCAAGTCGCGGTCATCCCTGCGAAACAGCAGCCTACCGGCGCTGGAATCCGTTCTGCCGCCCCATGTCAAGCACATCAAAAGCGAGTTCCGCTTCGAGTACCCGAACGGCTCGCGCTTGGTCTACGGCGGGATGTACGACGACAAGCAGCGGGAAGCTCTACGCTCGCTGGCCGGCGAGGGAGGAAGCGGCGCTGACTGGGCGGTGATGGAAGAGGGCTCCGCCTTCACGCAGCTTGACTTTGAGGAACTGCGCGGGCGCATGCGAGGTAACGCGGCGGGGTGGCGGCAGATCATGATCCCCACCAACCCTGCGCACGATCGGCACTGGATCAATCAGACGCTGGTTCGGCCGCATCTCACCGGCAAGCCCTTGATCCCGGGCGTCTCGGTCTACCACCCCCGGCCGGAGGACAACCCGTTTCTTGACCCCGCATACCTAGAAGCCCTGCGTAGCTTGACCGGTGTAATGCGGGCTCGCCTCTATGAGGGGCTTTGGGTGCGGGCCGAAGGCGTCGTCTATGAGGCATGGGACCCCGAGCGGCACATCGTTGAGCCGTTCCCGATTCCCAAAGACTGGCGCCGGATCCGCGTCACGGACTTCGGCTACGTCAATCCGCGCGTGGTGCTGTGGATCGCCATCGACCCCGACGGCTGCATGTTCGTCTATAAGCAGACCTACCAGACCAAGCAGAAGGCCAGCGACAGCGCCCGGGAGATCATCAGGCTCTCGGCTGGCGAGCGCTTCGAGGCGACGATCTGCGACCACGACGCAGACGAGCGGGCCGAACTCGAAGACGCCGGCATCCCCACTCTGGCAGCTAATAAGCAGGTGAGCCGCGGGCTGCAGCTCGTGACCCAGCGCCTGCAGGATGGGCGGATCAAGTTCTTCCGCGGCTGTCTTGTGCGCGAAGATGACGAGCTGCGCCGCGCGTTCAAGCCCTGCAGCACAGAGGAAGAGTTTGAGGTCTACGTCTGGGCCAAGAACACCGACGGCACCGTCAGCAAAGAGGAGCCGGAAAAGAAGAACGATCACGGCATGGATGCGCTGCGCTACGGCGTCATGTATGTCGATCGTGACCTGTGCGACCCGGCAGGCGATGACCTGTCTGCGATCGAGCGCGATGTGGCGGCGGCGCGCGCGGAGCTGAAGCGCCAAGACAGACCCGTGGCCCCCTCGCGCGACATGGACTATTATGACGCGCCTCCCGAGTGGGGCGGCAGCGGTAAGGGATCCTCATGGTTGTAGCCACACCGACGGTGGATGAGTTCCGAGTGCATGCGGCGCAGCGATGCGTGGTGCAGCAGCCGGAGGTGGTGCGCGCCGCAGCGGAGCCCTGGGAGATGTCACTTCTGGCCGGCTTGCTGCTTGCGGTCGGCGCCATGCTTGGCTACCTGAGCCGAAAGGACGGACGACGATGAGCCGACGCGAACGAGACCGAAAAGAAGACGGGCAGGCAGCCGCGCCAGTGAAGGCGCAAGAACAGGCCAGCACTGAACCGGCGCAGAGTGAATCGCGCGGGTTGCCCCATTACCCGGGATTCGAGCCAGCCATGCTGACTAATGTCCCCCCATACCCCGGCATCAGTGAGTCCGCACGAATCCGCCTGCGGGCTGTGCTGTGGCGCGCTGCGATCGAACTTGGCCAGGGGCACCCCGCGCGGCGTCACCTGGATGCGATTGCGGACGACCCGCCGCACTCCGCCGACTGCCCGACGGGTCAAACGCTGGCCAGCATCACCGCGACCCTGCGGCAGATGCACACCAAGGAAGAGACGCTGAAGCACTTGAGCGAGGCGGCGGATATTCTGGCGGGGCGGCGATGAGCGCACTCACAGGGATGACCCACGGCGCTCGCCGTCGCGCTGCTAGGGTGCGCGCCTGGACAGATAGAGACCCGAAGTCCCTGACCCGTCAGCAGCGCCGGGAGGCAGAGCGCGCCCAACGCGAATACATGACCTACATCATACGGCAGAGCCGGCAAGGTTCTCGGACTCGCGGAGAGATTCGAGAGGCGAGTGAGTCATGCCGGGCGTACCGGCGCGCGCTGGTGATGTACGGAATCTGAGAGGCGAGACAAAAGGGCGGCAGCACCCCGCCGTATCGACATCACCAGTCTGCAGCCTGGCGACTCCCCGGCGGAGAGCAGATGCAGTGTCCCGCAGCCGCTCTAGGCGTCAAGCCGCTGGTCAGGGCGTCGCAGCCTTCGCACCCCCCAGATAATCAAGCGGATCAGCCCGTACAGCAGGGCCAGGGGCATCGCGGCCATCGTCAGCATGGCCAGGCCTTCAAGCGGGCCGCAGCCCATCAGCAGCAAGCTCAACAGGACAATCATCAGCATGGGGACCTCCGCGCCGGGCTATACCACGGGCGGAGGCGCGCGAACTAGCCAGGCAGCAGCCGCAGGCCATCCGCCGGCCCGATCTGGAGTAGAGCTAGGGTTACGTTCCGTGGGGCATGCAGGGCGCCGGCAATCTCGGCAGGCAGCGGCACCGGCACCCATTCCCATACGCCGACCTCGGCGTCGGGGTCGAGTGCATTCGACGCCGTGCCGGACACGCCGTCGCAGCGGTAGGCGTGGATCAGATAGTCGCCCGCTTGGCCGGAGCCCAGATACTGCAGCGGGGCGCTGATCTGGGCCTCTTCCCACAGCTCGCGGACCGCGCCAGCGTGCGGAGCTTCCCCGGGTTCCAGATGGCCCCCGGGCATCGTCCATTTTCCGCTGTCGCGACGCTTGCCCATCAGCAGCCGACCAGACGCATCGAAGCAAGCCACCGAGGCAATCGCGGTGAGGTCGCGCGTCCGCTTGCTGGGGCCCAGCACTCCGAGGCGCTGTGCGGGCATCAGGGCGGGGCTGGCCAGCGCGTCAAGTGGCAGGCGCTCGCCATCCAGCAGGGCCAACTGAGCGCTTACGATTCGCGCCTCCTCGGTCGTCATGCCGCCCCGGATTCGCTCGGCCTCGCTTTCCGACCACTTGCGCCCGCGACCATCCCCGCTGTCGCCCCAAAGACCCCAGGCGATCCGCCCGTTGCTGGGCTTCTTCAGGTTGTTCCAGTTCGCGCCTTGCTTGTCGACTTCATGCCGCGGCCAGTAGCGAGCGATGCGCAGGACATCCTGCCGGCTCAGTCGCCCGCGGATAATCTTGCGCGCCATGCTGCGCCCCACGTCAGTCCCACCGCGCCGATGTTCATGCACCCAGGCCAGCGCGCGGCGGGCTGCGGCCTTCATGTGCTCCGGCGGGGTGACCCACTCGTCGGCCGCAAGCTCGGTCTGCGTGTCGTCTTGGTCGTAGCTGTCTTCTCCGGTGAGCAGCGGGATCCCGGCGCGCTCGGCAGCTTCGAGGATGTCGATGGACGACCAGACCTTGCCTGCGACTTCGGGCGGGGCCTTTTCCAAGCTCTTCACGAACGACGCGAAGCCTTGGCCGAACTGGGCAGCCCGGACGCCGGCCTGCATCCGCTCATCGGGATCGCTGAAGTCGAAAACCAGGGACCAACTGACGGCATCCGGGGTCTGGCCGTGCAGCGTGTCGTACCAGTCCGCAGGGTTCGTGCCGAAGTTCGCTCGAGCCCAGGTCTTACTGATCGGCTCGCACCCGGTTTGGATGTACTTGAGATAGGCCCCGGCTCGACGGCGTAGGAGCTTCATCGCCTCACGCATCGCAGCCAGCGAGCCGGACTTCACCATCTGCAGCAGGTTGTGGCCAAGGATGACGATTGCGGCTTGCTCGTCGAAGCGCTCTAGTTGCTTCTGGATCGTCTCGAAGCCTTGCGCCTGCACCTGCACATACTTGAGATCGTAGCCTCGCCCCGTCTCGGGGTCCTGCGGGCTCACGATCATGTCGCCGCCGCGCATCAGCCGTTCCTTCTGATAGGCGCGCTGCGCTTCGGTGCTCTCGCGCATGATGCGAGGGATGATTCTGTTTTTTAGTGGCTGCGCGAACTCGTCGTTAAAGTTCACCCAGCGGTCATCGCCGGTGATCAGTCCGAAATATAGAAAGGCCAGCCGGCGGATCATACCCTTGAGCCAGGGGCGCGTTCCGCCCTTGCTGAAGATCACCCATTCGCGTCCGTCGCTGCTTGGATACTCTACCCCGCGTTCACTCAGCGCCTGATAGCACCACAGGTCTTGTCGATAGCTGATGTTGCTGTGCGTGTAGGGGATCAAGCGCGGCTGCTCTTGACCATCCCGCCAAGTCCACTGTACACGGCAGACCTGGAAGCCAAAGATCGCCACCCGCACCACGATCTCGGCTCGCACCTCATCCGGCAGAACCGCCTGCCAGTCACGGGCCAGCGCCTCGCTGAACAGGTGCATCTCATCCGGCGCATCCTTCGGCGTCTGCAGGGAGAACTCGAAGTCGCACGCGGTCTCGCCGAGCATCTCCAGTGCGGAGCCGATCAGCCCCTGCTTGTTGAGCGCATGGAAGAACTGCTCCGACAGCTGAAAGTTCCCAGCGTCGTGCGCCTCGACCATCTGCATGATCCGGCGCGCATCCCAGCCCGTGAAGGGATAAAGCGGGTAGCTCTCGCGGCGGCTCTCGAAGTCGGACGGCTGTAGCTCGCCCTGCATCGTGGGCAGGTCGAGATCGGGCGGGGTATGGAACTGCGGGCGGAGGAAAGAGAAGAGACGGCCGAGTAATCCCTGGGTTTGCGCCATTAGCGCAGGGAACGGCACCGACGGAAGGCGTGCCACTCATGGCACAATCTGGCGCCACTTGGCGCCACGCACTACGCGCGTGATCGGCGAATTGTGCGCACGGTCACCCGTCGGAGATGGCGCTGGCGCTCAGGCCAAAGCACGCCGTACTTTTCACAAAAAGCACGGAAGCCTTGTTCGCCGATCGACTGGTCCGTGACAGCGAAGCCAAGCTTTTTCTCGGCCTTCGACTTGGCCATGTCAATCGCCGCGATAGCCTCGGGAGAGAAGCGCAGCGGCACGCGAAAGTTACGCTCAGGGGGCTGTGATTTGGCGGCGGCGGTCATATGGCGCCGCATTGTACCACTTGGCACCAAACCAAGCGAAAGAATTTCCAGCGCAGCAGCCTAGCAGGGGTGAGCAGCCAGGCCAGCGTTCGCGCCGTTCCGTTTGCCAGCTACCCGGTACATGCCGGGACCTGGGATGGTGACGCTGCGCGCCTGCGCCTGCGTAAGCGGGCTTCATCGGATGAGTCTGGCGACTGGGACAAAGTAGACCGCAGCGAATATGCCAAGGGCTTCGCGTACGTCGCGGGCGATGGCGCTTCCGAGGCGGACTACAAGCTGCCGCATCACGATGTGCAGGGCGGAGAACTGGTCACTGTGCCCGCCGGTGTGCAGGCGGCGATCAATGCCGTGCAGGGCGCCCGCGGTGGGGTGGAAATCCCCGCAGACGAACTAGGCGCGGCCAAGGCACACCTCGCCAAAGAGGCCGAGCACGCTCTCGGGGAGGCTCCTGCTTGGGAGCGCTCTGAGAATGCATCCGGTGAGCAACCGACGCTTCTGGATGGCATCCCGATTCCTCGCATCGGCGGCGATCCCCCGACGCGCTTGCTGGCCTTCAAGTGGGGGGCGAACCCCACCACCAAGGGCACGCTGTACCTCACGCCGGAGGGCGCTGAGAAAGCACTGAGCGCGTTCCGTAAAAAGGGCGTCCGCCTCTGCTTCGACTACTACCACAGCAGCTACAACCCCGCGGTTGCGCCGGCTGAGCGCAAGGGCGCCGGCACCTGCGCCATTGAGACCGACGCCGAGGGGCTTTGGTACGTCGATATCCAATTCACGCCGCCCGCTGCTCAGGCCATCCGCCTGGGCGAGTGGCCGTACTTCAGCCCTGCCGTTCTGCACGACAAGGCGGGCGTTATCTACGAACTCAAGAACCCAGGACTCGTGACGGATCCAGGCACGATCAATGCCCGGCCGCTGGTCCTTAGCGAAGAGGGGCAACCGATGGCCGACAAGAAACGGGCCTGGCTGGATGCGTACAGCGGAACGCAGACGCTTTGCCGGCAGATGCAGACGATCGCCGATACCGACGGCGCCGACAAGGATCTCGGCAACAAGTACACCGGCATTCTCGCCGCGATGGCTGATGAGATGCGCAGCCACATGAAGGCCAGCGGCTATGCCAGCGAGGCAGAAGCTGTCGAGATGAGCGCGGACCGCGCCAAGAAGGCCGAGAAGATGCTGGCCGTCTTGGAAGCGAACCTGGGCGAGACCGACCCGGCCAAGCTCGAAGGCAAGCTGATGCTTAAGCTCCTGGCTGCGCCGGCCCCGCAGGCTTCGGCCTCAGCGGAGATCGACGCGCTGCGCACGGCGCTCCTCGACAGCAACCAGCGCCGCTATCCAGCCGCTCTGCGCCCCAAGCTCGAAGCGATGAGCCCCGGCGCTCTTGTGACCTATCTCGCGGGGACCTCGGAACCCGCGCTTCCCACTGAGGCACTGCGCGAGGCCGCGCCCGCCGCGCCCACGGTGGAACAGCTCACCAAGGACACCCAGAACATGTCTGCCCCGACCCCGGCGCCCTCTGGGCCGCCCACGACCCTAGCCGCCTGCAGCCCTGCGCAGCGGCAGCGCGTTCAGACCTACGTCGACATGGAGCGCCATGCGATGGCGACCGCCGGCATGGCCTTTGACGAGACCGCCGCAACGCAGATTGCGCTCACGCTGCTCTCGGACGAAGGGCCGACTGGCAATGAGTCCCGACATCTTCCCCTGCGCACCGGCGACCCGGTGACGACCCTGGAGGGCTAATCCAATGGCCGCCCTGACGCAAGAGTATCCCCGAGAGCAGTGGTATCTGCCGGAGTCTGCTCCGAACGAAGCACACACGCAGCTGCAAAACACCACGATTTGGAAGGGCGCCCTTGCGATGCAAGTCGCAGGCGTCGTCCGTCCTGCGGCTTCAGGTGTCGCTGGATCGACCCTGCTTGGTGTTGCGATTCGCACCTATGTCGCGCCGGCTGGCTCGAACAAGGTCTATCCGACCGATCAGCCCATGCTGTTTCAGCGCGGCGCGTTCGCGATCGATGGCCTGGCGGGCGATCTGCCCGATGAAACCATGATCAACGAGCCGGTCTATGTCGCCGACGACAACACCGTCAAGAAGACGGCAGCGGCCAATGATGTGAGCGGCATCCTGCGCAAGGTGCTCCCGTCGGGCCAGTTCATGGTGGAGGTCTAGTCCCATGCCCAGCACTCAGACGACCGTCGTCAGCAATGGCGATATTGACTTCTACTTTACGTCCGTCAACACCAGCTATCTGCGGGCACTGAAGGGCAACAACAAGGCGCTGTATCCCAAGATCGCCTACGTTCCGCCGGCCGGCGTCCAGACCGTCGAAAAGGTGCCGATGCTAGGCACCGGTGGCGCGGTGGTCAACGGCACCCGCATCAAGTTCCCGATCTCGCTGGCCGCCAGCGCGCCGCGCATCTGGCAGGAGGGCGAGCCCCGCCCGATCGAGCCGTTTAGCTCGGTCGAGGTCGCTGTGGACATGCGCCGCTGGTGCGTGCCGAGCAAGCGCGAGCACTACGACCAGTTCACCTCGGACATCTTCGGCATCATCCAGGGCCAGATGCCACAGATGATGGACCGCTCCATGATCCTCTGGGATCGGGTGCTGGCCGAGACCATCGCCAATAACGCCGTCTGGGATGTGGACCAAGTCCCGTTCTTCACCCCGATCAGCGCGCCGCACTACGGCAACCCGCTCAAGAAGCTCTACCCGTACGCTTCGGACTTCTCGATCTCGGGCATCGACGAGCCGAACATGCGGCTCTTGATCTCGGCCCTGGAGAACAACCCAGGCCCCGATGGGCTGCCGCTCGACACCGACGACGTGAAGCTGATCGTTCTAGCTCCGACCAAGGACATGGCAATCCAGCTCAAGAACGTCTTCAACGCCGTGATCGCGGCCGTCGAAGTGAACGCGAACGCTGGCGCCAGCCGTACCAACCAGATGGTTGGCGAAGCGGAGGTGATGACCTTCAAGCAGCTTGCGCGCACCACCAACGCGCCGGTCTTTGGGGGCACCGCGCAGGACCGCGGCAAGGTCGGCTATATCCTGGCTGTTCCGAGTGGCGAGGATCGTCCGCTGGCCGTCGTGCCGCGTCGCCAGCCGACCGCGTACTACACCGGCTTCAACGGCGCTGACCATCTGCGCGCGAGCCAGGGCGCCGTCGAGTTCGGCTGGGATGCCTTCGGCGCTGCCAAGCTGATGTTGCCGACGCGCGCGCTGCGCTTCGTCGTCAACCCGGTGTAGTCCATGGCCTTTGTGTCCCCACAGCGACTAGCGGTGATCCCGCTGGCAGATGTGCCGCTGCCTGGGCTGCCGCCTTCGGCGATCGACGCCGTTGTGTTGGATAGCACGGCGCCCCGGCGCATCTCCAAGCGGCAGGGCTACAACTGCCTGGAGTTCGCGCTCGATCCTGCGTCGCTGGATAGCCCGACGGACAGCACTGGGGACTATGCCCTCTACAGGTACTGGACCGAGTTCAAGTGCTGGCGTCCCGAAGGACCCCGGGGCGCGACGCCGACCACCTACGACCGCTCCTCGGTCGAGGGTACGGTGCCAATCCGCATCTCAGTGCCCACGGCTGAGGGTGAGTATTGCGTGGTCGTCACTTCGGGCGGACTGAAGATCGACGGCGTGCTGGTGGACGCCGAGATCCAAGAGCAGCAGAGGTAACGCCATGGTCACCGGCCAAGTCTATCTGACGCCGACAGACCTCGTGACCTACGCTCCATTTGGGAACATCACGACGGCAGAGATTCCGGGCCCAGCGCACCGCGGCCGGATTCACAGCATCGTGCCCGCTGCGGGGCCGGGTCAGATTGTGCTTGGTGGCTATCCGGTCGATGCCAAGGACTTCGCGCTCCGCGTGGCGGTCGGTGGCGAGATCGGCGTGGCCCAGTTCGAGCTATCAGACGATGGCGGGGCGACGTATCAGGACCCCATCCTGACCACGCCCAACTCGCTGCAGAACAGCCGCTGGGAGTACGAGTTCCAGCCGCAGGGCGGCTACATCTTCGCGTACAACGACACGCCGCCGAGCTTCACAGCTGGGCAGGTGTGGACGTGGAGCACGACGGCCAGTCCGCTGCTGCTGAAAATCTGCGCGGCGCTGTCTGCGCTGTTCCGCAAGTGGGCCCTGAATCAGGGCCAGCCGATCGACGACATCGACGAGGCGGACGCGCTGATGCTGTGCCAACTCGGGCGCGTGTGGGCCTGCAGCGACCGCGGCAACATCCCCGACGACTGGAAGGCGCTGGCCAAGGAAGCCATGCGCCACTTCCACCTCGAAGCCAAGGGCGACATCAAGCTGGGCAGCCGCCCAGATCCCGACGGTTTCGTGTTCCCGAACTACGAACTCACTCGCGACCCGTTCGCGGGTGTCTGGAGACACTGAAATGTCGCATGTATTCAGCTACAACGCAGGCGCGGTCGACCAAAAGGCGTATGTGTCGCTGGCCCCGGCAGGCAGCACGCAGGTTTTCAAGGCGGGCCGCATCAAGATGACCGTGATGCCGGCCATCAACGGCGCCACAGCGGCCAATGGTTATCAGGTCTATGTGCGGCTGCTGAGCCTTGATGCCAACCCGGTTGGCACTGCGCCGACGCTAGATATGCCAGGCGCCGGCGCCCTCGATGACGTCTTTACGCTGTCGACCGCCAGCGGTGGCACTGCGAGCATGGAAATCGGCCAGCCGCATCAGAAGGGGTGGAACCCGGACGCCCAGGGCGCCAAGTTCTACACCCACGCCGTCGTGCAGTGCAAGGCAGCGGACAACGCCGACCGCTGCATTGTTCGCTTTGAGGTCGACTAGGCCCTGATGCCGCGCGGGAACGACATAGCGCGCATGCGCCAGCGCTGCGCCACGGCAGAGCAGCGGATCATGCCGCGCTGTGCCAAAGCAGCCGCAGAGGCGATTGCTTCGGCGATCGATGCCGAGTTCCGCACGGGACGCGACATCGATGGCGAGCGGTTCAAGGCGCCCAAGGATGGCCACCGGCCGCCGATGGTGCGCTCTGGCGCGCTGCGTAGGTCGATCCATGTCTCTGCGCGGGCCTCGCTGCAGGCGTGGCGAATCCGCGCAGGATCATCGACGGACTACGACCAGTTCCTGCGCGATGGCACGTCGAAGATGGACCCGCGCAAGTTCATCCCGCGGCCAGGCGAGCCCATGCCCCGCGCTTGGGATCTGGCTGTCCAAGGGCGCATCTCGCGCATCGTGGCCCAGGAGTCGCGGCCATGAGTATCAACCGGCCAGCCTGGAAGCACTCTTGGGTCGAAGTCGTGCAGCAGCTGAATGCCAGCCTGCTACAGCGGCTCAATAGCGATCCCAGGCCTGATGCGCTCTGGAAAATCGACGATACCCAGATGGGGCTATCCAAGCCCGGTGCGCTGCGCTTGATCTGGGTCATCGAAGGCGGATCCATCTCGCGCGGATTCCAAGCGCACGGGCCCGACATGCCGGCCGCCTGCATCGCGATCCGCAACCTGCGTGCCCGCTGTGAGCTACGCGTCGTGCAACCGACCGCAGCCGGCATCGATGCGCGGTCACTGCAGCTCGCGGAAGAAGTCCTGCGAGCGCTTCTGATCGTCTGGAACCAACAACGCCCCGCTGACTACGACGGCGAGGAGCCCGAGGAACAATGGGACAACTTCACCGGCGAGACCGGACCCCGCGAGATCGTGGCGCAGTTCCGGATCACGCTGCAGCTTCTGGTCCTGAAGGACCCTTACCTCTTGAAGCAGATCCAGTCGATCGACTCGACCGGGGAACTGGAATTTCCATCATGAGCGACCTTGAGCCGCAGCCGCCCATTCCCCTAGAACCGATCGTGCCAACTGCACCGGCGCCCGAACTGCCGACGCTGGCGGGTCTGCCCTATGTGCCAGCGAAGGGCCAAGAGCCTGCCCCGGGCAGCATTGCGGCCCACTGCGCGGCCAAGAAGATGCCCGCGTGGCTGTGTGGCGCGCTGCAGGCGTGCCATCCGGTCAACAAGACCCTGACGGATGCCGAGTTCGCCGCCGAGGCGCAGCGCGTCGCCGGCTTCAAGCTGGGGAGATAACCGATGCCCTCCGTACCTGTTTCGGATCTGATCGCGGTCAACAACCTCGCCAACAACCTGCCGGAAAGCCCGGCTCAAGTGGGCCTTGTGGTTGGCCCCACGCAGCTTGGCACGGTCAATCAGATCGTGCGCGATGAGTCGATCAACACCGTGATCTCGGAGTTCGGTGGCGGCCCTGGCAGCGAGTACGCAGCGCAGGCCCTCAACGAACCCGGGCACGGCGTGGTGTACCAGATCAAGACGCCCACCTCGGTTGCGGGAACCGTCGGCAGCGTCACTAAGACGCCCGGCGCTGCACTGGGGACGGCGGTGAACGCCTTCGGGGCCATCCTGGTTCCCGGACTTGATGCCAATGGGGACGTGCTGTTCATCGGCAAGCAGGCAGGCGCCGAACTGTCGATCACCGTCGGCATGGCGACCAACACGGTGGTTGTCGGCCTGAATGTCGCGCTGACCGTCACCGCGGCCACCACCGGCACGCAGCTGGCAGCGCTGATCACGGGCGTCCCGGCTGCTCTCGCGCTGTGGTCGGCTGCAGCGCAGGGCACTGGAGCCAGCGTCTGCGGTCAGGCCCTAGTGGCAACGAGCGAGACCGGCGGGCGCATCGTGCTCAATGCACTGACGACCGGGATCAGCTACGAAAACGTGGTCACCGGGCCGCACCCGCACGCCCGCGTGGTGTCGCTGGTCGGCGGCAACACAATCCACGTCGAGCCGGACACCAACGCAGCCGGCGAGCCCACCACGACCGCCGTGGTCCTGCAGAGCGATCTCGTCACCCTGGCCGCTGCCAACCCGGGCAAGTTCACCAGCTCGCTGGCGGGCTCTGGGTCTGGGCTGGCCGGTCCGAAGGCTACCACCGCGCTCCCGTTCGGCAGCACTGGCGCGATGACCGTAAGCGGCACGCCCAATGACGCTTACGACGTCACGATTCGCCTGGTCGCCGCGGGCGCCCTGGGTGCCGCAACCTTCCAGGTGAGCCTCGGCAAGGCCGGCACCATCCCGCTGTATGACAGCAACGTCTACCTGATTCCTGTCGGGGGTTCCGTCGCGATTCCCGGGACCGGTCTCACGCTGACCTTTACCGGCATCTTCGACAGCGACGACCTGTTTAGCTTCGCCACCACGGCGCCGACGTCCACCCTGGGCGATGTCAGCTCTGCGCTGACTTACTTCTTGGCTCGGCCGGAGCAGGCGAGCCTGATCGCGGTCGCCGGTCAGATTCCTCTGAATCAGCTGCCGGCCTGGGTCGCGGCGATGCAGATTCTGGGCAATCAGCTCGAAGCGGCGAAGAAGTACTGCCGCATCCTGCTGGAGTACGAGGGGCCAGGCGTCGGGCAAAGCAACGCGACGTGGGCCACGCAGGTTGCGGGCATCCTTGCCCCACTCAGCGCCACCCGTGTATCTGTGTTCGGCGGCTCCGAGAACCTGCCCTCTGCGCTTCCGCTGCCGCAGCTTGGCCGCTTCGAAGTCGTCAACGGGAACCGCTCACTCTTCGCTCGGGCGATCGCGCTGTCTAGCGCGATCATGCCGGACGACCAGACGCTGAGCGGGCCCATGACGGGCGTGATCGAAGCGTACCAGACCGACGTGGCCGGCACGCTGGCCGCCGCGCGCAGCAGCTACCTCTACTTGCTTGCCGGTATCCCCGGCGTCCAGGTGGATGGCCTGCTTCTGGACTCGCCCACGGGCGACTTCACCTATCTGACCTATGGCCGCGTGCTCGACGAGGGCATGTTCTACGGCTACCTGAAGCAGACGAAGTATCTCAACACGGCCCAGCAGCGGAACCCCAATGGCACGATCGCCACCAAGGCGGCGCTGGCCATTGAAAAGGATCTGCGGCAGACGCAGGTCGACCGCATGGTCACCCCCGGCAAGGTGACCGACGTTCGCGTGGTGGTGGGCCGGACGAACACTGACAACCGGCTGGTCATCACCTACTACTTCCAGATCCTCTTCTACGTGAAGCGGATCGAGGGGCGTGCGGGCATCGTCCGCACCATCACCGGAACCCAGGTTCTGTAGGGGGCGCCATCATGATCGACGTCAGCACTCCAGGCTTTGCAATCGACATCACCACGGCGGAGTTCATCTTCGACGGGGAGACGCTCTCCGCCGCCGTGAAGTCGATGGAGTACAGCAAGAAGAACGACGAGGAGATCATCCATTTTCAGGGTGTTCCGGATCCTCAGGAGCGCACCAAGGGCCAGAACAGCTATGAAGCGAACATGGTCTGGGGCATGCGCCAGTACCTGCTGATGTGCGAGCGCTTTGGGGGCGAGGCGGCGCTGAGCAATCAGGAGTTCACCCTCGTCGTCAACGCCACGCCAGAGAACGACGACAAGCTATATCAGTACACGTTCCGCAAGTTCCGCATGAAGGACCACGGCGGCAACTTTGACAAGAGCGCTGGCGAGGCCAAGGTCGGCTGCAGCTTCTTCAATGTCGAGGTCGAGTCCGCAGTTACCGCCTAGTCATCGCCCCGCGCGCTCCTTCTGGCCCTTGTGGGTGCGCGGGGTGGTGGCTTCTACAAGGGCCTAAGACAGAGGCCAGAATGTCTTTAGAGATCACGCAGGAACTGTTCAATGAGCTGGAGCAGCATCACGGCAGCGGCAATGTGATCGTTCTGACGGTCGCCGGTGAGGAGTTCGCTTTTCGCCGGCCATCACGGAACGACGTCGAGCTGACGCTTGAAGCGTACGAGCGCAAGGAAGGCGCCGCGCTAGAGCAGTGCGCAGTGCGCTGCTTGCTGGCACCGTTGGCGCCCGCTGCGAACCAAGTCGGATGCAAGACGCAGCCCCCGGCGGAAGTGGTGGAACTGCGGGCCCGGCTGGCCGAGATGTTCACGCGGGCCGAGTTCTATCGCGACTGGGTTGGCCTGGAGTTCGCGACGCACTGCGGTTGGAACTGGACTGCGAACATCCAGCCAATCGGGAGCGGCGTTTACGAGATCGACTGCCAGCCTGACGATAGCAAGTCTTGCGAGGAGTCCGTCAGGCTCACGGCTCGCCGGCTGACTGCGCAGGAGTATGCAGCCTATCGGCGCAAGCACATCCTGGGCGATCCCGACGCCAAGCGCTTCGTCTTTGGTGCCTGTATCACCAGCGCCAACAAGAGTGAGGCCGCTGCGCGCTATCCGTTCCTGGTCGAGGGCATCGGCACGACCCTTGTCGCTCTGGGCACGGAGGCCGGTCCCGTCCGCGTAAAAAAGTTCAAGCCTTCGGCGACGGCGCCTGGGACCTCTACCAAGCCGCCAGCCGAGGGCGAGACATCGCCGTAGCTGGCGCTGCGCTCTGGGCTGCGGACCACGAACCCGACACTGACCTCGGGCGCGCGGGCTACCTGCTCAAGGGCGAACTGCTGTTACTGCAAACGATGCAGCTCAAGAGGCAAGGAAAGTAGATGGCCACGACGTACGAAGTCACGCTGAAGTGGAACGGAGCCCGCGACGCCGCGGAAGCCGTGCGCGCAGCGGACCGCGTACAGGAAGCACTTGGCCGTCTAGAGAAGCCTACCCGGGTCGGCAGCACGCAGGGCCAACAGGCGCGGCGAGTTGCTGACGAGTGGCAGCGGATGGCCGCCGCCGCCGACAAGGCAGAGCAGCGGCGCATCTCTCAGCAGCAGCGCTCAGTCGCAGCAGCCGAGCGATCGCAGCAGCGCCTAGCCGCACAAGAGCAGCGCGGGGCAGAGCGTTCTGCGCAGATGGCCGCGCGTGTCGCGCAGCGCGCCGCCCGCATCGATGAGCAGGAGCGCATCCGGGGCGCCCGTGCGTTTCAGCAGGCAGAAGACGCCAAGCGCAACGCAGCTTTCCGCCGCCTCATGGCGCAGCAGCGCGACGAGGAGCGCTTTAGCCGCTACCGCATCCGCCTGCAGCAGAAGGAATACCGCGAAGCGCAGCGCCTGGCCGCAGCCCGCGAGCGCATGGAGTCGCGGCGCTTTGCCGGCTACGGTCGCAGCGTCGCGGGTGGCCTCGGTGCGGGCGCTGGCTTTCTCGGCGGCGGCATCAAGGGCGTTATCGGCGCAGTAGGGGCCGCGTCGATTGTCGGCGGCAAAGAGGCGATCGATACCGCTCGGCTCGTCGAGAATGCGCGGCTGAGACTAAAGGCGCAGCTGGGCACGACCGAGGCGGCCAACGCTGAGATCAAAGACGCATTCCGCATCGCCGAAAAGACCATCTTTGATCCCGAAGAGGTGCTTGACGGCCTGACCAAGCTCGCGACGAACTTTAAGGAAGCCGACGTGCGCCGCTATGTGCTCGGCGCGGTCTCTGACTTTGCGACGGCAAGTGGGCAGGGCAGCGAGGGGTTAAGTAGCTCGATTCGCGCCATCAATCAGATCTTTGCCAAGGGCAAGGTGCAGCAGGAAGAACTGACCGGCCAGCTCGGCGAACTCGGCCTGCCAGCGCGCCAGGTCTACGCCGAACTCGCGAAGATTTTGAACGTCCGCGGCAAGAACGAGCAAGAGCAGACCGACAAGGTGGTCAAGATGATCACCGCGGGCGCTGTCGATCAGAACGCAGGCATCCAGGCCATCACCACCGTTATGCGGAACCTGTCCGGCGGTGGGCCAGCCGGCGAGTTCGCGGTCAAGGCGTCCGACACCCTGGGCGGAATCATCAGCAACATCCAGGGCGGCCTTAAGACCCTCTTTGCGATGTCCGATGTCGATCAGTGGCCCGCGCTGGTTTCGCTCAAGGATCTCCTGCGGGATGTCGCCGGCTTCTTCTCAGTGGACAGCCAAGCGGGGCGCGAGTTCGTCAACTCGCTGAAGTCGGGCATACAAAAGGACCTCGTTCCGGTTGTCGAGAGGATCCATCGAGCCTTCAAGGCCATCACCTCCGACCCGGCGAAGATGGATCTGATCGTGCGCGGCATCACGCGGATCGCGAGCTGGCTCGCAGATGCCGCCTATGCTGCGGGCATCCTCGCGGCCGGCTTCGTGGGCCTTTGGGGGGCGCTGACAAAAGCCGACGAGGCGATCGTGGGCTTTGTCGAGCGCGCTCTGACTGGGCTCAAGGACGGCCTGATGACCGCAGGCGAGTTCGTCATGGTGGGACTTGCGGACGGCATCCGACGTGGAGCCATCGCGGTCTATGACGCTGTATCCGAGGTCGGCGGCCGCATCTTGTCGAGCCTCAAGGCCAAGCTAGGCATAGCGAGCCCGAGCCGCCGCGGCATGGAGCTTGGCAACTTCTTTGGCCAGGGCGTCGCCATCGGAATCGCTGGCGGCGCAGACGGCATCGCCCGCGCGAGTGCTGGGCTGGGTTCGGCGGCAGAGCGCGGGTTTTCGCCGCGTGCGCAGCTTGGCACCGGTGGTGCGGGCGGCGGTGCTGGCCTTCTGGTCACTATCGAAAATCACTATCACATCGCCCAAGCCCCAGACCCTGCGCAGTTCGCGAAGGACGTCGGCGCTCTGATGGGGTCACAGGTGCAGACGCAGGTCGACCGCTACCTGAGCCGCCTTGTGTTTCAAGCAGGGGGCGCCTAATGGCCGAGATCAGTGTCACGGGAATTCCATCCCCCGAGGAAGATGTCACCGCCTACGCCGTGATCTGGATCGCGGGTCGCCCATGCCCCGGGCAGGTTCTGCCACCCGAGGGCGAGAACAAGCGCGACGTGGAGCACAAAAAGAGCAAGGGCAGCTCGCGCGACTTGCTTTTGGACCAGGGCAAGGTGCCGACCGAGGGGACAATCAAGATCCGCACTACAAACGGCGACACGCTGCGCGACCTGCAGGAGTTTTATCAGCGCTACATGTCGCCGGACCGGCCGCTTACCAAACTCAACGTCGTCGATATTGCCCACCCGGCCTACTACGCCCGAGGCATCACGCAGGGCTACTTCTACTCGGCTCCGGTCTTTCAGCCGACCTCCCCGGGCGGCGTCCGGCCGCTGATCCATGAGTTCCGCTTTAAGGTCGTAGGGCCCAAGACGCAGATCAGCACCGCCGGCCAAGGTAGCAGCAAGCCGAAGACCATAACCATCGGCGGCCCCATCGATCCGAACTTCAAGCCCCGGGGCGGCACGCAGAACGCGGTGGGGCTCATCACCGCCGCGAGCACACTGCTGCCTGGTGTCAGCGCGCAGAGCAAAGCGCGGCCGGCATCTCTGGCCATGACGCTGTACCCGCCGACCGAGATCACCAAGATCGCAAAGGCTGGCGATACCACGGCGCAGTTCTGCTCGCGCATCACTGACTCGGCGGCGCCGCGATGACTCCCGACGTCTCCGTCAATGGAATCGCTGCTCTGCGCGGCGACATCTGTGAGCCCTTTCGCGGCCCCTGGCTAGCGGAGGTCGAGCTGCTCAGCGAGGGCGTCGATCAGCCGCTTGTGGGCTCGGTGGTGCTGCAGATTCTGGGGGAGGAGTTCCGCGGCGCGATCGTGGCGGACCCGACTGACTCGGAAAAGCGCATGTCCGGCGTTAGCGGCGGCTTTGTGATGGCGCGCATCGTGGCGGGCGCTGGTGGCCTTGAAACCCCGCTAGCCCCCTTTGAGTGGTCCCAGGGCGCCGTTGTGCAGCAAGTGCTGACCAATATTCTCGGCGCTGGTGGCGAGATCCAGAGCCCGGAGATTGCGCCCGACATCTTGGCCCGCGCACTCCCGCAGTGGAGCTATGTGCAGGGCACGGTGCGCAGCGCGCTGGATTCGCTTTGTGAGTACCTGGGCGTGACGTGGCGCATACGCCGCGACGGCCTTGTCTGGATCGGCGTGCCAGAACCAACGCCCGCACCCGCGCCGGACTACATCATCATCGATGCAGCGCCCGAGACCGCGACCGTGGGCTGGTCACTCAATGAAATGAGCGTCCAAGTGGACGACATCATCGACGGGTTGACGATCCGTAAACTGCTGTGGGTCTTCGACTCTGACAGCCTGCGCGCCGTGGTCACCTATGCGCCTGGGCCAGCCGCTGCGCTGTTCGAACTCATCACGATCTGGTCAAAGCGCATGAGCTTGGACTACCTGCGCGCCGTGCCAGGTCGAATCTCGACGCAAAACGGCGATGGCACCGTCCAACTGCAGCCCGATGATAGCCGGGTTTCGCCGCTGAAGCGCGTTGGCATCCGGCTGGGCCTGCCCGACAGCGAGATCCAGGTCAACCCAAGCTCGCGCGCGGTGGCGACATGGGAAAATGGAGCGCCTGCCGGCCCCGTGCTGCAGAGCTTCGGGCAGAGCACCGCGACCAAGATTCGGATCGGCGTCTCGCAGAACCCGCAGCCGACGATCCTGGGCACGCTTTTTAGAACCAAGCAGGCGCAGATGGACTCTGACGCGGCCAGCGCCTGCATCAACTCTGCGATCAGCTTCGTCGCGGCAGGGACAGCCTTCACCAGTATTGCGGACCCAATGCAGGCGGCGGACTTCAATGCAGCCCGGCCCTTCTTTGTGGCGCTGGCCGCTGCAATGAACGGGCTAGCCCTGACTACTGGCGCCGCACCGGGCGGCCTAGCCAAAGCCTTCCTCGACTTCGAGGCTGCCGCCGCTGTCCCGGCGAATAACAACTACCTCACCCGAATCCTAGAGGCTGGCTAGTGGATCAGATCCAGATAGATCAGCTGCAGGACTACCAGCACCTTGGGATCGACATCACGGTGCTGCCGGACCTCAGTGAGAACGAGGATCTGGCTGCCGAGGCGCAGTGCCTAATCCAAGACCTGCTCAATGGCTGGTTTCAGCCCAAGGGCATCGCTGACGGGACGGCAGATGGCGCCGAGTGGGGATTCGACATCCGGGCGCAGCTAAGCCGGGGCTTCACGCGTGACGGTCTGTTCGCGCTGAAGGTCGCCATGGAAAACCAGGCCAACCGCGATGACCGCGTGCAGGCGTGCGAGGTGTCGCTGACGGCACGCGACACGGGGTCGCTCATCATCGAAGCCACGGTTGCTGTCGGCTACCCGGCCTATCCGTTTTCTTTCCGCTGCACCACAAACACCGTCGGCGATCTGTGGGTGGAGGCCCTTGGCTCATGAGCGTGATCAATCTTGTCGAGCTACTGGCTCCCCGCTCGGCGCAGCAAGTCATCAATGACACGCTGGCCTTTCTTGCTTCGCCCCCCGACCCGTCGCTGGTCACGGTGCGAACCGCGAACTGGCGCACGGGCGGCCCCTACCGCACCCTGATCTATCGGCAGGGCATCGAGGCCTCGCTTCTGTATCAGGTCATCGCAGGCCTGGCTGGCTCCTCGTTCCTTCGCTATGCCCGCGGCAAGTGGCTTGACTGGCTGGGAGAGGACTACTTCGGGGAGCCACGTCAGAGCGCGCAGTTCGCCACGGTCAACGTGCAGTTCACTGTGCCCCTGGGTGCGGGACCACTGGGCCCAATTCCCTTGCGCGTGGCCACGCCGGATGGACAAGAGTTCATCTCGGCAGCGGCGGAAACGATTCCCGTTGGCCCGGCCGTCGTGAGCTTCACCTTTAAGGCAGCCAAGGCGGGCGCGGTCTACAACGTCGGGGCCGGGCAGATCAACCAACTGGTCAGCCCGAACGTGCTTGGAATCTCGGTCACGAACCTCGCCGCCGCGACAGGTGGCTACGACACCGAGCCCGACGATCGCTATGCGCAAAGACTCGCCGCCAAGTGGGGCGTACTCAGCACGGGCAGCACCGCGGCGGCCTACGTCTACTGGGCGCTGACTGCATCGAAGGAAGTCACCAAGGTCCGCGTCTACAGCGACTTGCGCCTGGGTGTCTTCACCCCGAACTGGGTGACAGTCTACCTGGCCAGCGATGCCGGCATTGTGAGTGCGCAGGCTATCACTGACGTGCTGGCCTACATCACCCCGCGGGTGCCGCTCGACATCCATGTCGATGTCCTTTCCGTCGTGCCGTTCGCGGTCAATGTGACGGGCCTCGTCAAGGTCTTCACCCCCTATGTGAGCGAGGCGCCGGCCGCAATATCGAACAGCCTGCAGGCGCTCAACAAGCGGGTGCCCATTGGCTCGTATGACCAGGGCCCGGTGCCGGTGTCCGAGGTCAATGACGCGGTCTTCTGGGATGCGACCAAGGTCTACGACGTCGTGCTCACCAACCCGACCGCGCCGATCTCGCTCAACAAGGAGCATCTGCTGCAACTCACCAACGCAACAACCGTGGTGGGGGTCTAATGCCGCAGGAGACCATAGCGCCGCTGTCCTTTGCGGACCTCGTTACGTCGCCGGCCTATCCGACCTGGGCCAAGCCAGAGCCCGCGGATCGCCCGACTCGTCACCGCAAGACGTACACCTATCTCCGCTCGCTAATGGCGAACTGGGACCGCGTCAAGGAAGCGGCTATCTCGGCGGCCTACTGCCACGGGTCCCAGACTGCGCCGGACGATGCGCTAGACCTGCTTGGCGAGACCTACGGCGGCTTGGCGCGAGCGCTGCGCGACAGCGCAAGCACCTACCGCGCCTATCTGCGTGCGCCCCTGGATCGTTGGCACACCTTCGGGACCAGGGCGGGCATGGTCGCGGAGCTGGCCCACCTGGGCTATCGCGCGGAAGTGGTCAGCTGGCGCGATATGGTGGATGCAGGCGCGGCCCCCGGTAACGTGGTTTTCGGCGGCAATGTCAACTTCTTCTATGTGGCTCTGTATGCGCCAAATGCGCTAACGAACGGATACACCTATTGGGCGGTCAGTCGCGCACGCTGGAAAACGAGCGGCGCACGCTGGGGGGCGAGCCCTGGGCAGTCCGACTATATTGCAGAGCTTCGCCGTGTAATTGCTCTGGTGAAGCCAGCGCATACGAGCTGTCGCCATATCGTGGTGTTCCGCGACACGCTAAGCGGCTTAAATGCCGTCAAGCTTCCTTTTGGCAACTACTTTGTAGTGCCCTGTAACGAACCCTGGGAACGCATAAGACCCTCGTATGCGTTTAATCCCTACTACATCCAAAACCCGTTGGTGCCCTAATGGCAAATATCGACCTGCAGCAATACGACGGCACGGCCTCATTCCCGGCGACAGCTGACGTTGGCACAGCGGCGGATCCTATGCTGCTGCCTACTGACGGGCCGATCGTCACCGCGGACAGCAACCTCACGGACGAAGCGCCGGTCAATTCTTCGCTGAAGCGAAGCAAGGATCTGCTACTTGGCATCCGTGATGCCATTTTCGGTGATCGCGCAGGCGCAGCACGGAAAACCGTCAACCGACTGCAAGCGGATGGAGTAGGTGGTCAGACGGTCACAGTGGGTGCCGGCCAGGTTGCCGCAGAGAATGACGTGCGCAGCCTCAATGGCGATGTGCGCGCCGAGAATGGCAACGTGTTCGCCGACCTGTTTGTGCAGGCCGGTAGCGCCGTGGCCCAGCGGATGCGCCACTATGCTTTTGGGCTTGAGTGGATTGCCACGGTGGTAGGCGCGGGCGATGCGAATCCGCCCTGGGGTACGGCCGTCCCGAATAAATGCACCGCCAAGAGCATCCTAAAGCACTATATGCGCGTTAGCAGCGTCGCGGGTGCCTTTACGGTCAGAGACGGGCTTGGGGACTGGGCTGTTTCTATTGTCGATGTCGGGGCAATGGTCACTCCGCGATATCGATATCGCTTTAGCCTGCCAACGGTTTTCGATGACGTGCGCTATGCTCCCATCGTGCAGTTCCTGGTATCCAACGCCACGAACCTTTGGGAGCCGTTTGTAATGCTGGATACCTTGAACGCCGGTCAGTTTGACGTTGCGTTCTACGACCGCTCTACAACGCTGTGGCTCAATCTGACGGCTGGTGATGCGGATATCGCCATTCACGTCTCTGGTCAGCAAACCACCTAGGAAAACACGATGGCTTACACGAGCGGCTCAGACCGCATCGCCTTTGAACAGCAGCCGGCAGGAGCGGCAGGGCCCCCGGGGCCTCCAGGCCCAGCCGGCAACGCCTACGAGTCTGTGGTGATGGACACCGCCTTTGCGGAGGGCCAAGCCATCCGTCGCAAGGCCAACAACCACGGTGAAGTCGCGACGGGCAACGATGCCGCGTCGTGTACCGGGGTGATCGGTGTCGCTGGAAACGCCGGCATGTCGGGCGGCACGGCTCAGGTCTACAAAAGCGGCAGTGCAGGCGTCGCTATTGCTGGGCTTCCGTCGGGCGACCTCTACCGGGACGCCGCCGGGGATCTGGTCACTTACGCCACCTTGTCGGCCGGTGCGCTAGTCACTGACCAGACAAACTACATGGGTTTTTCGACCGGCACGCTGCTTGACGTTTCCGTCGGTGTCGGTCAGGGGGTGCTGTAATGCGCGCGCGCAAGAATGCATGGGTCTTCGCTCTGTGGGTGCTGGCTGGGCTACTGGGGGCGCACGCCGCGACCGCCTACAAGCCTACCTGTCGAAGTAGCACCGGCGCGATCGTTCAGTGCTCTGGCACCCTCGACAACACGCAGGCGCCGACCTCCATCGCGGCCAGCTCACTGACGGGCACGGTCGCGCAAGCAAACGGCGGCCTCGGCGTCGATGCCTCTGCGCTGAGCAACGGCGTGGTGGTCAAGTCCGGCGGGGCCATGGCTACGGCCACGGCTCCGACGATGAGCGGCGCCAACATCACAGCCGGCACTGTGCCAAACGCCTCGCTGGCCAATTCGTCGCTTACCGTCACGGCCAGCACGGGGCTATCGGGCGGCGGCGCGGTCTCGCTTGGGGGATCGACTGCGCTGTCCGTTGCGTACGGCGCCACCGCTGGCACCGCCGCAGAAGGCAACGACGCACGGCTGATGGCCAGCCCGACCTTTGGCACTCGCGGCATCATGTGCGCCAACGGTACGAACTGGGTCGCCACCGACGCTGGAACGGCCAACCGCATCGTCACGTCAAGTGCCTCGGGCTGCTCCTGGTCCAACTTCCTCAACGACATCATCATCGACGCGAATGTCAACTCGCTGAGCAACGTGGGCACGTCGATGCTGGCCTCGGGGTTCAACCTTGCGGCAAACCAAGGCGGCACCGGGTTTACCTCCTACACCGTCGGCGACGTACTCGCGGCCAACACCACGAGCACGCTGAGCAAGGTCTCGGCGAGCACGTCGGGCTACATCTGGACATCGAACGGCGCCGGGGTACTGCCGTCGTATCAGGCGCCAGTCACCGCGACGAACTCCTGCGCGTCGATGTCGGCCGGCAGCTACGCGCTCACCACCAGCTACGGAAACATCGGCCTGTCGCTGTCGCTGGGCGCTGGGACGCACATCGTCACCGCCAACGTGCGGACGCAGATACAGGCGACTGCGGGCACGCTTAACGCTGGCTTGCGGCTCTACAACTCGACCGCGGGATCGGCAATCGCTAACAGCGATCGTTTTACGAACTACAGCAGCGGCAACCTCGAAGGGCAGACGACGCCGATCACTGAGATCATCACCCTCGGGTCAACGTCAACGATCGACGTGCAAGGCCTCAAGTCGGCGGGCACGTTTACGTCAGCCACCGTCAATAGCGACTCCTCGGGATACAGCCGCCTTTGCGCAGTAAAGATCAGTTCATGACCAAAATTTTCGCCCTACTTCCGCTCCTGCTTCTGGCCTGCAGCCCGGACGTCGAGCCGTTCTGTGGGCCGGCTGAGGATCTCAACGCGTGGGAACGCACCACGAATCGCATGGTCGCGACGACGGCCTTTCCCTTCGAC
>ERZ650311.404-NODE-404-length-28170-cov-15.727370_pt1 | contig 28170 bp, 29 predicted proteins | sample MGYA00376247_ERZ650311 | MGnify/ENA primary metagenome ERZ650311 (study PRJEB26733, sample SAMN07839324) | wastewater metagenome | biome: small river; feature: stream; material: water | place: USA: North Carolina | collected 2016-07-28 ...
GGGGTCTTTGTCGCCACCGTCGAAGCGGCCCGGCGGCTTGGGATCGAAATCGAGGGCGCCCGAGTGGCCGTTCAGGGGTTCGGCAACGTGGGCGAAGCGTCGGCCCGGCTTTTCGCCAACGCCGGCGCCAAGGTGGTTGCGGTGCAGGACGAGAGCGGATCGATCGCCAACCCGGCGGGCCTCGACGTGCGTGCGGTCAAGGCCTTCCGTCAGCAGAATGGCACCTTGATCGGCGCTCCGGGGGCCGAAACCATCGACCGCGATGCCTTCTGGCGCACCGACGCCGACATTCTGATCGCCGCGGCACTCGAAAATCAGATCACCGTCAGCAACGCCGGCGGCATCAAGGCCCGCATTCTCACCGAAGGCGCCAACGGCCCCACCACCCCGGAAGCGGATCTGATCCTGAAGGAAAACGGCGTCACCGTAATTCCAGACGTCCTCGCCAATGCCGGAGGCGTGACGGTGAGCTACTTCGAATGGGTTCAGGACATCAGCGCCTTCTTCTGGACCGAAGAGGAAATCAACGCCCGGCTGGACCGGATCATGCGCGAAGCCTTTGCTGCGGTATGGGAAGCGGCGCAGACCAAGGGCGTGGTGCTGCGCACGGCGGCCTTCGTGCTGGGTTGCGAGCGGGTGCTGATGGCGCACAAGGTGCGGGGCTTGTACCCGTAAGCGCTTCGAACGGCGCGCCCGGCCGGGGCCGGGCGCGGTTCCCGATGCCGCGAGGGTTCAGGGGCGGGCGTTGCCGTCGGTCTGATATTTGGGCGAGCGGGGGCCGTACAGCATTCCGTTCGGGATTCCGGCGGAGAGCAGCCGATTGCTGGCGATGCCGGCGATGCGGTGCGAATGGTTGGTCGAGCTTTCGATGATCTGGCTGACGACGGCCTGAACCAGCATCCCCACCAGGCCGCCGCTCGAATTGCGACCTTCCGCGCTGGAGGCGGTGGCCGTTCCGCTCCACAGAACCTGTTCCGAACGCAGGTCGATCAGGCGCGCCTCCGCGCTTACCCGGCTTTCGCTCGAAATCACCGTATAACTGGTGCCGTATTGCGTGACGGTGATGTAGAGCGCGGCGTCGGCGCCGAAGATCTCGCGCAGTTTCTGCAGTTTGACCTCGTGCATTTCGGCCGGATTGTTTAAGCCGTTCTGGTGGAAGGTTTCATCCACTAGGCTCACCGGAAAGACGTAGTAGCCCGACTCGGCCAGGGGCAGCGTGACCTGCGACAACATGCTGTAGGTCGCGTTGATGTCCGGCGAGCCGTTCAGCGGCGGCAGTACCAGGATCGAGCTTGGGCGGCTTTGTTTGAATTGGGTGTAGTCGTAAGGCGCTTTCGTCGTGGCACAGCCGGTGCTCAGGGCTGCCGCGACCATCGCGGCGAGGCCGGTTTTCACAAGGCGGGCCTTGAATGGATTCAGTCGCATCACCGCGCCCCTTGTTGTGGTTGTTTGAGCTTGCGCAGCAGGAAATCGATGTAAGCCACGCTTTCGGGGTACTGCGTCTTTTCGGCGTCGAAGTACTTCAGCATCTGGTCCGTATGCTCGATCTGGGCGTGCAGGATGCCCAGGTGGGCAAGGTAGCCGGGAGGAACGGGCTTGCCGTCGCCGCGGGCCTCTTCGAGCCCGGCCTCGAGCTTGGCGATCTGCTCTTCCGGTCCGATCTCCTTGGTGAAGTGCCCGTAAAGCTGGGCTTGATAGTCGCCCCAGTAGTAGAGCGGTTGAGGCTTGGTGACGCAGCCCGTCAGGAGCAGCGCGCCTGCGATCGCAAGGCGGGCCGCCTGGTGTGTGCAGCCAGGACGTTTCATGGTGGATATTTTGTTTGAGGATTACTGGCCGGGCTGCCACGCGCCGGACTGGATGCCATTGACCAGGTTGTTGACCGCTTCGCGCATGGCCAGATCGAGCACCTTGCCGTTCAGGGTCGAGTCGTAGCTGGAGGTGCCGCCAAAACCGATGACTTCCCGGCTGTCGAGGCTGTATTCACCGGCACCCTGGGCCGAGAAGACGACTTCCGAGGTCGCCACGTTGACGACGTTCAGGCTGACTTTCGCGTAGGCGATTTGGGATTTTCCGCGCCCGAGGATGCCGAAAAACTGCTTGTCGCCGATTTCCTTGCGGCCGAATTCGGTGACGTCGCCGGTGATCACGTAGCTTGCGCCCTTGATGTTCTGGGTGCTTTTCGCAAAGCCGGCTTCTTGCTTGATCTCGCCGAGATTGTCCCGGTCGAGCACGTTGAAACGGCCGGTCTGCTGCAGGTGCGTGATGAGGATGGTCTTGGCCTGACTGCCGAGCCGGTCGACGCCGTCGGTGAAGATGCCGCGCATGTAGTTGGAGCGGTTGTCGAACTTGCCGACGGAAATCAGGCTGCGCGTGCCGCTATAGGGGATGCCGGCGCTCGCGACCTTGGCGACTTCCAGCGTGCGGGACTGCTCCGTTGCGCAGCCCGCGATCAGGCCGACACTGCCCAGCAGGACGCATCCGGCCAGAAATTTGCCTGAGTGGATTTTTTTCATGATGGGAATAGCTCCTGTAGCGAGAATCGAAGAGGTAAAGCAGGAATGACCGGAAAACCCGGATTGGATGTCGCGGGGGATGTCATTATCCTACTTTCGGCGCATGCCGGGGCATGGAAGCGCCGGAGTGCTTAGAGGCGGGGAGAGGACCGGGGACGGCCAGATTCTCTTTGACTTGTGGCGAAACCGTGACGATACTGGTTTTATGCCTTTGTGCTGACAACCCGGAGAATGCGACCATGCCCACACCTGCCTGCAGTCCGACCGCCAACCTTAGCCGTCTCATGCTCGACAGCTATCTGGGGAAGAATATCTCGGAGATCTGTCCCCACGGCTTCGACGACGCCGATCTGAACCATTGCGCCCATTTCGTATGCCACGTGATGAACGTATCGGCCGGCAGCGTGACATGCAGCAAGATGTCGTCGAAGCGGGTCGCCGATCGGATCGGTGCGTGTATCCGGGTGCATGAGTTGTTTGCGGCTTGCCCGGTGGTGGGAGAGTACGATGCGGCGACGGCCGAGCAACTGGCAGGCGGCGTGTTCGTCTTCGTCACTGCGGCAAGTGCGGTTCACCTCAAGACCAAAAGCATGAACAACATCCCGAAAAAGCACGTCGGCATTGCCCTCGACGGCACGATCTGGCACTACAGCAACACCGGCGACGAAGTCGTTACCGCCAAACCGGAGGCGTTTCGCCGGCACTACAAAGGTCAGGTAAGCGGGCTCTATTTCGGCAGTTTTCCGGCTCAGGCGATCCCGTCTTCCTTCGGTTGCGGGCGCTGAGATGGGGCGTGGACTTCTTCGCCGCCTGGGTGTGGGCTTGCTGGTGTGTGCGGCGCTTCAAGCGGCACGGGCCGATATGCCGGCGGACGAAGCCGCCCAGGCGGAGCGCTACCGCGTCGTCCGGGCGGCACTGCAATTGCGCGACGTGCCGCTCCGTGTTCATGCCAGCTGCGCGCAGGCCGCACCGCAACTGCCGGCCAGAACCGTCGGCGACTATCTCGCCGGTTTTCTTGCCGCCATGGGCGATGGCCGGAACCTGCTCAGCACCCGCTGCCAGCCCGCGTCCGGCGCCGCCCGCTGCGAGTTGTGGCTCAAGCACGTCGACGACGAAGACAAATGGGCCTGGGGCATCGCCTTTCGACTCGACCGGCGCGGACGGCCGCAGCCTTCCAGCGTGGAGTGTTTAGGGGCTGGATGAGGGCCGGCTGAGAGCCGTTTCAGCGTCGGATCGGCGGACGTTTCGGGGTGTTTTTGGCGAGCAGTTTCCAGGCTACGCCGAAGATATCGTCGCCGCGGGAGACCGCTTTGCGCGGCAGGGTCAGGAGATCGTCCTGCGGGGTGGCGGCGGCGCGTTCGCAGGTGGTGCCGGTGACATAGCCGGCGGCGGCGGCGGCTTCGACGGCGCGCAGGTCGTGGCTGCCGTAGGGATAGCAGAAGTGATCGACGCGCCGGCCGAGGAGGTCTTCGAGGGCGGCTTTGCTGGCGCCGGTTTCCTCGACGATGCAGGCCTCGCTCTGTTCCGCGAGGCGCAGGTGGCTTTTGGAGTGGGAACCGATGGTGAAGCCAAGGTCCTGCACTTCGCGGAGTTGGGCGGCGTTCATCAGCGGAGCGGGTTCGGGGCCGACGCCGGCGTCCCAGCTGGAGGTGGCGCCGACGAGGCTGCTCACCGCATAGACGGTGGCCGGGTAGCCGTGAGCCTTGAGCACCGGGGCGGCGTGTTCGAGGAAGTCCACGTAGGCGTCGTCGAAGGTGAGCACCAGCGGGCGGGCCGGCAGCGGCGCTTCGCCGCGCAGCCCGGCGGCGGCTTCGTCGAGGCCGATCACCCGATAGCCGAGCAGCCGGAACATCGTCATCTGCGCCTTGAAGCGCGGCAGGTGACAATACAGCGCGCCGTGGGCCTTCACGCGGCCGGGGAAGTGGCCAACCCGGTGATACATCAGGATGTTCACGCGCGTCATGCACGGCCTCCGCAGGCTTCCCGGTAGGTGGCGACGGTCTTGTCGAACATGGCGTTTTCGGTGAAGCCGGCTTCGAAGCGCTGCCGCGCGCGGGTGCCGCAGCGCTGGCGAAGGGCGGGATCGGCAAGCAGCGGGGCGAGGGCCGCGGCCAGCGCGGCCGGGTCGTCGGGCGGTACCAGGAAACCGCTGGCGCCCTCTTCGACCACTTCGCCGATGCCGCCGACGCGGGTGGCGACGATGGGCAGCGCACACGCCGAGGCTTCGAGCAGGGTGAGGGACAGGGCTTCGCGGCGCGACGGGGCGAGCAGGACGTCGGATGCCGCAAGCAGCGCCGGCACGTCTTCGCGCAGACCCAGGAAGCGTACCCGCCCGGCGAGGCCGAGTTCGAGGGCGAGGGCCTGCGTCTGCGGGCCGAGGTCGGCGCGGTGGTCGCCGGCCACCAGCAGGGTCCAGCGCCGGGCTTTGAGAGTGGCGAGGGCGGCGAGGGCGGTGTCGTGGCCCTTGGCGGGCACGATGCGGGCGGCCATCAGCAGGCAGGGTTCGTCGGGCGGCAGGTCGAGTTCGCGGCGGGTCGTCTCGCGGGCGTGGGCGGGCAGGCGCGCGGCGATGTCGGCGATGCCGTGGTGGACCATGCGGATGCGGGCCGGGTCGTAGCCCTGACGCTGCAGGAAATCCGCCACCGCCTGCGAGACGGCGATGATGCGGTCGGCGCGGCCGAAGTGCTTGCCGGCGTTGTCGGCGTGGGCGGTGGCCACGTTGGGCAGGCCGGCCAGTCTGGCGGCGAGCCCGGCGTACCAGGCGCCGCGGGTGAGGTGGCCGTGGATCAGGTCGGCGCCGATGCGGCGCGCGTAGAGGGCCAGACGCACGATGGAGGGCAGATCGTAGAGGCCGATCAGGGGCAGATCGATGCCGTCGAAGCCGTCGGCCTGGAGTTGCTGGCCGAGCCAGCCGTCCATCGGCCCGGCGTAGCGCGCCTCGTGGCCGCGGGCGCGCAGGCCGCGCATCAGTTGCAGGGCGTGGCGCTCGGCGCCGCCGCTTTTCATGCTGTGGAGCACGGTGACGATCTTCATTGGCCGAGCACCCGGCGATAGACGGCGAGGTTGCCGTCCACCATTGCGTCGATGGAGAACTCAGCCAGGATGCGGGCGCGGCCGGCGGCGCCGAAACGGGCACGCAGGGCCGGGTCGCCGGCAAGGCGGTCGATTGCGGCGGTCAGCGCGGCCACGTCGCCCGGCGGACACAGGATGCCGGTGACGCCGTCCTGCACCGCTTCGGGCAGCCCGCCGGCGCGGCTGGCGACAATGGGCACCGCCGCCGCCGAGGCCTGCAGCAGCGACACGCCGAGTCCTTCCATGTCGGCCGGGTGGATCAGCAAGTCGAGCCCGCCGAGCCAGCGCGGCAGGTCGTGGCGGAAGCCGGTGAAACGCACCGCGCCGGAAAGCCCGCCGGCTTCGACTTCGGCGCGCAGTTCGGCTTCGAGCGGACCTTGGCCGAAGATCAGCACCTGCAGCTTTGGGTGGCGCCGGAGCAGCTCGGGCAGCGCTGCGAGCAGGTAGCGGTGGCCCTTGCGCGGGATGAGCTGGGCCACCACGCCGGCCACCAGTGCGTCGGTTGGCAGGCCGAATTCGGCCCGGAAGGCGGCGCCATCCACCGGCACGAGATAGGGCGCGGCATCCACGGCGCTGCGCACGCAGCTGACCTTGCGGGGCGCCAGACCTTCGGCGAGCAGCACCTGACGGATGCCTTCCGAGATGGTGATGACGTGGTCGTAAAGGCGGTATTTGAGCGCCACCGCGAGTGGCGATTCCGGGTTGTCCACGCGCCGCGACAGCACGCAGGGCACACCGGCGAGTCTGGCCGCCAGGCCGCCCCAGGTGTCGGCGCCGCGGCGGCTGTGGAGATGCACGAGATCGGGGCGTTCGGCGCGGATCAGGCGGGCGAGGCGGAAGGCGAGGCCGAGGTCGCCGTCGCCGCCCATCTTCATCGGCAGCACGCGCACGCCGGCCGGCTGCTGGCGGGACATCTCGCTGCCGGCGGGACAGGCCAGCAGGTTGGCGACGCCCCGCGCGGCGAGGCCTTCGACGATGTAGACAACCTGACGGGCGCCGCCGTAGAGGTGCTTGCCGGCTTCGACGTGGAGGATTTTCATGGTGCGGCGGCTCCGGCCGCGAGCATCGCCCGGGCGCGTTCGAGGACCATTGCCGGGGTGATGTCGCGCAGGCAGGTGAACTTGCCGCCGCAGGTCGGGCGGCGCCGGCAGGGCGAACATTCCATGCCCAGCCAGATCACGCTGCCGGTGGCGCGGCCGGTGTCGGTGTAGGGGCAGGTGGAGCCGAAGATCGCCACCGTCGGCCGGGCCAGCGCGGTGCCCATGTGGGTGAGGCCGGTGTCGACGCCGATCAGCAAGGCCGCGTCGGCAATCGCGGCGACGGCTTCGGGCAGGCGGGTCTGGCCGGCGAGGTTGACGATGCGCGGGTCGGCGGCGGCGATGCGGGCGGCAGCGTCGGCATCGGCCGGGCCGCCGAGGATGACCGGAACGAGTCCGGTGGCGGCGATGAGTTGCGGGGCGAGCGCCTGCCAGGCGTCTTCGAACCAATGCTTTTGCGGACGGGTGGTGAAAGGCGCGAAAACCGCGTAGCCGCCGGGCGCGAGGCCGCGGGCCGCGAGCTTGTCGCGCACGGTCTGCCGCGCCGCCGGGGTGACGGTGAGGGTGGGCAGAAAATCGCCGGCGTCGAGGCCGAGCTGCTGGGCGAGGTATTGGTATTCCGAACCGATGCGGGCCGCCTCGCCGCCGCGGGGGATGACCTCGCTCATCAGGAACTGGCTGCCTTCCTTCGAACCGAGGCCGACCCGCCGCGTCGCGCCGGACAGCCAGGTGATGAAGCCGCTTTTCATCAGGCCTTGCAGGTCGAGGGCGGTGTCGAAGCGGCGGGCGTGGAGTTCGCGCCGCAGTTGGAGCACGCGCCGGGCGAGTTCGAGCTTGCGGCCACCCTTCCACAATTTGACCCACTCGGCCTTGGACCAGGTGATGACTTCGTCGATGTTCGGGTCGGCCAGCAGCAGTTCGTGGATGCCGGGTTCGACCAGCCAGGCGATATGCGCGTCCGGATAGGTGCGGCGGATCGCCGCCGGCAGGGCCGAGGCGAACACCACGTCGCCGATGGCGGAGCTGCGGACGATGAGAATGCGCTTCAAGCGGTACCTCCGGCGCCGACCCGGCCCCGGCCGCGGCAGACCGCGGGACGGTGCGAAGGAGGCTGTGTGGGCGTCATGGGCGGTAGGGCGCCAAGGCGGGCGGCATCGATAAAAGGGGCTCTATTGTGCCGCATCCCGATGGGAATTCGCCGGCTTGTGCCCAACGGCGCACCGCAAACTGCGCCGGAAGGCGCCGTCAGGCGCGGCGGATCGGTGGGTGTCGGGCGGTATTTTTGGCGAGCAGCTTCCACAGCACGCCAAGGGGGCCATTGCCTTGGGAGACCGGTTTGCGCGGTAGGGTCAGGAGGTCGTCGGCCGGCGTGGCGACGGCACGCAGGCAGGTGGTGCCGGTGACGTAACCGGCTTCGGCGGCAGCCTCGACGGCGCGGATGTCGTGGCTGCCGTAGGGGTAGCAGAAGTGATCGACCGGCGTGCCGAGAATGTCTTCGAGCATTTTTTTGCTGATCGACATTTCGTCGGCGATTTGCGGCGTTTCGGTTTGGGCCAGGCGGGGATGACTGACGGTGTGCGAGCCGACGGTAAAGCCCATCGACTGCACTTCGCGCAACTGGGCTGCGGTCATCAGAGGAGCGGGTTCGAGGCCTTCGGGGATGACCCACTCGTTGGTTTTGCCGAGCAGGCCGGCGACAGCGTAGACGGTGGCCGGATAGTTGTGAGCGAGGAGAACCGGGGCGACGTGCTCAAGGAAATCCAGATAGCCGTCGTCGAAGGTGAGTACGACGGGGCGAGGCGGTAGCGGTTTTTGTCCGAGCAGGCCGGCGACGGCTTCGTCGAGGCCGATGACCGAATAGCCGAATCGCTTCAGCATGGCCATTTGGGCCTTGAAGCAGGGAAGGTGGCAATACTGGCCGCGATGGCTCGGCATCCGGTGCGGGAAATGGCCTACCCGGTGGTACATCAGGATGTGGATTCGAATCATCGGTTTGCGGAGGATCGCGCCTAGCAGACTATGATGCCAGATTTATACGCTGGCGGCGCCGTCGGGAAGAGTGAAAAGCCGCGTCTCGAAGCGGTCTGCTTTTTACAGCCAGCGATATGCCAGCCATGCCAAGCCGGCCAGAACTGCGGCGCCGATGGTGGCATTGCGGGCTTTTTTCATGGTGCGCTGAAGCTTGACGCGCTGTCGGCTGGCCTGGAAGTGCTCGACGACCGGGGTTTCCGTGCCGCGGTCGAAGATTTTGACGTAGCTCTCGGGCAGGGGGCCGATTTTCAGGTCGGCGTGCTTGTCGATGGCTGTAGTGAAACTGTCTTGGTCCACCCCGAGAACCATGCCGTCCTGGGCGTCGATCCAGTCCTGCACGAAGGTGTGCACTGCGGGCGTGTTGCGCAGATAGAGGGTGCCGGTGAGGTAACGGTGGGACAGCCCGGCCGCGGCGGGTGCGCTGAATACGCCGATATCGGCAGTGAAGTCGAAGAACAGTTTGAGGGGCGAGCGGACCACGCAATCGGCATCGAGATAGACGATGTCTCGGCCGGGAAAGCGGCGCAGGCATTCGAGCAGGAATTCCGGCTTGATCCGCGTGTTGGCCTCCCAGTATCCGCGGCTCGGGTAGTGTTTCTGGAAATAGGGCGTGCCGGTCTGCTCCAGCGAGCTGCGCAACTGGGCTGCTTCGGCTGCGTAGCCGTCGGTGAAAAAGCCGCAGGTAAGGAAAGGCGTGCCGGGCACGTCGTTCAGGATTTCGCCCTGGGCGCTGGTTTTCATTGGTGGGCTTTCGTGGCGGGGTGGAGCGTGGCGAAGGAGTTGGCAATTATTTTGCACGATTCGCCGCGGCTTGTCGGCCTTGCCGGTTCAGGCGTATGGCGGTTGCGATGGGGTGCCGCCGAGACTGCGCTGGCTCAGCAGCAGGGCCGCGAAGAGCACGAACAGCAGGCTGGTGTTGGAGCGCCACAGGTAGTCTTCGAAAAGGCTGATGAAGCCGATGAAGACCGCCAAGCCGACGCGCAACTGGGCCAGGGCGTCCTGCCGGCGGCGCCACAGGATCGGCGGAAAGTAGGCGAGCAGGAGGATTGCTCCGCCGAGCACGCCGGTTGTGGTGAGGACGAAGAGGTACTGGTTGTGTGGATTGTTCGTCGTCATCCAGTCCGGAGAATGACGTTTGTTGATCTGTGCGTATTCCTGTTCGAAATCGCCGGCGCCGACACCGAAGAGCGGGTGCTCGGCGAACAGGCGCAGGGTGTTGGCGTAGAAGGTGAAGCGCTGGCCGGTGGAGGTGGCGATATTTTTTTCGCTCTGCGATGTTTCGCGGATGGTTTCGTCGACCCGTGCCCGCAGGTAGTCGTTGCCGGTGTAGCCGAGGGCGGCGATGCCGCCGACCAGGGCGATTGAAACCAGGGCCGCCGCGACCGGGCGTTTTGCGAGGCGCTGGAAGGCCAGGATGACGAGCAGCACGAGGAAGGCCAGCTGGCCGGCCCGTCCGCCCGAGAACACCAAGTTGCCGAGCGTTGCGAGGGTGAGGAGGAGGTAGCCGATGCGGCGGCCGAGCGCGCCGGACAGGGCTTGCCGTGCCGCCAGATAGCCGGCCCAGGCAAGGATTGGCGCGTAGAGGATGTGGTCGACAAAGGGGGCGGTGTCTTCCAGATCCTTGCGGACCCGGATGCCCCGCGGCCAGTCGGGGAAGTGCAGCATCTGCAGCCAGTTGTAGTAGGCGAGGGCTTCGCTCATCGCGCAGCCGGCGAGGAAGACGGCAATGCAGCGCGGCGCCAGCTCGCGTCGCGCAACGGTCAAGTAGAGCGGCGAGAGGAGGAAGAAGCCGTAGCGTCCGGCCATTTTCAGGCCGCTTTGAGTGTCTTCGGTCCATAGTAGCGAGAACGGGACGATCCAGAAGAAGGCCTGGAAAATCCAGAACAGCGGATCGCCCCGCAGTTGAGTCCATTTGGCGGCCAAGTCGCCTTCCAGCAGCGTCACGACAAGGATCAGGCCGGTCAGCGTGTAGGCGGGCGCGACGTGCCCAGGCAGAAAAAAGAACAGACTCGCGAAGAGGGTTGCGTTGATGGACGGCAGCGCGGCACGCAGGCGTACAAGCAGCGACATCGTCATGGCTGTGTCGGGGCGAGGTGGATCATCGGGCGACGGTTTGGCTGTCGCGGGCATTGTGCAGTCGGGACCTGAGTCGTAGCGCCATCAGGTAAACCGTGATCTTCCGTTTTTGGGCTTCGGCGACGCGGGTCAGGTGGCGACGCAGGCTCCAGGGCGTGGTGCTGCCGAAGCGGCTGCCGATGGTGCTGGCGATGCTGGCGTCTTCGGCGACGAGGCTGGGGGAAACGATGGGTACGCAAAGACCGTGTTTCCAGTAGGCGTCGAGGGCGTTGTCGATGGGGAGCTTGGGCACCGACAGCACCTGCAGCAGGTGTCGGGCGCCCTGCAGGCTGACCATGTAGCCCTGGGTGCCACTGGGGTTCTTGTTGGGCAGCAGGAGGCTGTGGCCGCCGGACAGGTGGGCGATGGTGCGTCCGCGGATCGGCTGCAAGGCCGACAGCCGGACGGCGTCGACGGGCAGTTTGAGCGAGGCGATTTCCTCGGCCACGGTCATCATCGCCGGGTCGCAGATCACGTCATCCTCAAGGACGATGGCGTGTTCGAGCTGGCGTTCGACGACGATCTGCCAGAAGCGGATGTGGCTCAGGTAGCAGCCGATCTCGCCGGCCGAGAGGCCGGGCTCGGCATCGGGGCCGAGGGTCGAGCGTTCGATCTTGGCACCTTCGACGGCCGGCAGGATCTCGGCTTCGAGGCCGAGTTCGTCCAGGTGCCGCAGGATGGTCGCGCGGCGCTCGGTGGCGCGCGCCATGTTGATGACAAAGATTTTCATGGGCGTTTTTTCGGTAGGGGAACGGTGACCGCCGTTCCGGTTCAATCCTCGCAGTGTTGGCGATGCCCCATCAGTTTCATGAACCTGCGTTTGTGCTTCTCGACGATCTGGGCGGCGAGTCGTCGCAGGGCTGCCAGCGGGCCTGGGCGGACGTGGATGCCGATAAGCCGGTGGGTGTGGTAGTCGCGGGGCAGGGCGTCGAGGATGGTCTTCAGTTCCGCGCCGGGATCGATGCCGTCGGCGGCGAGTTTGCGGTAGAACGCGCCGGAGGTTTGGATCGGCTTCGTGTGGCGGATTACCGCGCTGTCGATGATGCCGACCCGGCCGCCGTTGGCGCGGGCAAGATGGCTGTAGGCGTGGTCGGTGCCCCAGGTGCTGTAGGTGATCGCCAGCGAATCGAGATGATGGGCGATGAAGCCGGTTTCGAAGCACGGGCACATGACTTCGACGAAGTTGGTCTCCCGCCACTCGGCAAGCGGGTTTCGCAGCATGATTCGGTGTGACCAGTAGCCGGCCCAGCTTTGGGCCGGGTGGGAGACCGTCAGGCCGAGATGGTCGGCATGCTCGAAAAAGGCCGAGATGCTGCCGCCGACGATTTCGAGATCGTCGTCGGCGAGCATTACGAGGCGATAGGCGCTCAGGTCGAGCTGGCCGGACTGGACGCACTCGCGGAAGTGGGTGAGCTTGTTGTAGCCGCCGGTGGAGGTGGCGATGGCTTCGGGATGGGGCGGGTTCGGCGTGTAGCAGCTCAGGAACAAATCCCAGTTGCGGTCCGGCTCGCGCTGCAGCCATTGGGGATGCAGCGCGTTGGCGCCGATGCGCATGAACACCAGGTAGGGCCGGGTTGTGCCGTTGGCACGCGGCGGCGCGGTGGAAGGCGATTCAGTCGGCGCCATGCAGGGAGACTCCGGTGAGGCGGAAGGCGTCGCGCATCTGGCGTTTTTCGTCCGGCGACTTGAAGCGGATGCGGTCCCATCCGAAGGCGACGACCGGAACCTCGGCCGGGCTGGTCTGGCGGGCGAACAGGAGGGCGCTGGAGCGCACCCCGACGATGGCGTCGTAGGGGGTGTTGGCGAGGTGGACTTCGAGGGCTTCGTCGAGGGTGATGACGCTGTAGTCGGGTCGGTTCAGTTCGAGTTCGGGGTCTTTCGGGTGGCCCTTGTAGAAGATCCGGCCGATGCCCTGGGCGGTGAGCCAGGCGTGGATTTCGTCGCTCACCGCGTCGCGGTCGGCGGCTTGCATGAGGCCGGCGCCGACCAGCGGCTGGCCGATCACCAGCGCGCGGCGTTCGCCGCTGCGGGCGCGCTCGGGCTGGCCGGCGGCGGGCCGCACCAGCGGGGGCAGCGTCACCGTCTTGTCGGCCGGGTATTCGTGGGGCAGGCCGGGGATCACGTAGATGCGGTCGCAGAAGGGCGCGTCGGAGCCGATGCGATCGCCCGAGAAACACCAGTAGTCGAGTTCCGGGGCAACCAGCCGGCGCAGCTTGCGGGCGTATTGGGCGAGGCGCTTGGCGAAGTTCAGCGGATAGCGGCGAATGCTGATGAGGCCGTCGGGCAGGATGCGGGCCTTCATCTCGCGGGCGCCGCAGGCCTTGGGCAGCGCGCGCAGGAAGTAGTTGATGGCTTCGGTGTCGAAGACGGCGCTGTGGATGTGCAGGGTGTCGCAGCGGCCGACCAGCCCGGCCACCAGACGGATGTTGTCGCGCTGGCGGCGCAGGCGGCCGAAGGGGCCGGGAAGGGGCTCCCAGCGCGGCCACGGCATGTAGGCGGCGGCGTCCCAGTCGGCTTGGCGGACGATGGGGGTGACGCCGGGCTTGTACCACACCAGCACCTGACGGGCGCCGGGCTCGAAGTCTTCGGCGATGCGCCGGGCGGCCAGGTATTGCAGCGGCGAGGCGACGAAGTAGAGGGCGACGCGTTCGTTCATGGGGCGGGTTTCAGAGGGCCGCGGTTTCGTGGCCGGCTTCGCCGCTGGCGAGCAGGCGGGCATAGGCGCCGGCGGCGGCCTGGAGCGATTCGTGGGTGCCGCTTTCGACGATCCGCCCGTGCTCCATGACGACGATCTTGTCGGCGTCGTGGATGGTGGACAGGCGGTGGGCGATGACGATCACGGTGCGGTTCTTGCGCAGTTCGATCAGCGCGTCTTTGACGGCGCGTTCCGATTCGTTGTCGAGGGCCGAGGTGGCTTCGTCGAGAAGCAGGATCGGCGCGTCGCGCAGGAAGGCGCGGGCGATGGCGATGCGCTGGCGCTGGCCGCCCGAGAGCTGGCTGCCGTTGGCGCCGACGCGGGTGGCGAGGCCGTCGGGCAGTTTGTCGATGAACTCCATCGCATGGGCGGCGCGGGCGGCAGCGACGATGTCGGCCTCGCTCACGTCGGGCCGGCCATAGGCGATGTTGGCGGCGATGGTGTCGTCGAACAGCACGACTTGCTGGCCGACCCAGCCGAGCTGCTGACGCAGGTGGGCCAGCGGCAGGCTGGCCAGCGGCGTGCCGTCGAGCAGGATGCGGCCTTGGTCCGCGTCGTAGAAGCGTGCGATCAGGTTGATGAGGGTGCTCTTGCCGCTGCCCGAGGCGCCGACCAGGGCAACCGTCTGGCCGGGATGCACGTCGAGGCTGAAGTGCTGCAGGGCGAGTTCGGCTTGACCGGGATAGCGGAAACTCACGTCGTCGAAGCGCAGTTCGCCCTTGGCGCGGGGGAGGCTGCCGCTGGCGGTGTCCACTTCGGGCGGCGTGTCGAGGAGGTCGAAGATGCTCTGGGCGCCGGCCAGACCGCGCTGGATGACCGCGTTGATGTTGGTCAGGCGGCGGATCGGCTCGAAGAGCATCGACATGGCGGTGACGAAGGAGACGAATTCACCCGGACTGAGCTTGTCTTCGGCCGACAGCGAGCTGGCCGTCCAGATCACCGTGGCCACCGCCGCCGCGGCCAGCACCTGCACCAGGGGCACGTTGATGGCGGAGACGCGCACGGTGCGCATGGTCTGCTGGCGCAGTTGTTCGGAAACGTCGGCAAAGCGCCGGTCTTCGTGGTCGTGGGTGCCGAAGAGCTTGATCTCCCGCACGCCGCTGAGGGTTTCTTCGACCATGCCGGTCAGGCGGCCGGTGGTTTCCTGCATTTCGCGGTTGGAGCCGCGCAGCTTGCGGCTGGCCACGCGGATCAGCCAGGCGACGACCGGGGCGATGGCGACGATGACCAGGGTCAGTTCCCAGGCGGTGTAGATCAGATAGCCGGTGAGCCCGATGATGACCAGGGTGTCGCGGATGACGATGATCCAGGCGTTGGACAGCGCCGCGCCCACCTGCGGGATGTCGTAGAGGATGCGCGACAGCATGCGCCCGCCGGTTTCGGCCTGATGCACCGGAATCGGCAGATGCATCTGGTGGCGGAACACCTGCTGGCGCAGATCGGTGATGGCCTTGTTGGCGATCCACTGGCTCGACACGCTGGCCACGTATTCGGCGATGCCCTTGCCGAGAAAGGCCAGCATCAGGAACAGCGGCACCTGCCATTGGGCGACGTGGTTTTTCTTGATCAGGCTTTCGTCCACCAGCGGCTTGAGCAGGCTGGGCAGCACCGGTTCGAGGGCGGCCGCGGCAATCATCGCCAGGATCGACAGGGCCACCACCTTGAGATAAGGGCGCGCCGAGCCGAGCAGGCGGCGGTAGAGCTGGAAGGAGTCGTTCATTCCCGGTGCAGGACCTTGTCCACGATCAGGCTGGCCCAGCCCTCCTCGCGGAAGCGGGAGTGGAGATCGAGCCGGTTGTATTCGGTGTCCACCCATTCCAGGAAGCCGATCGGCGACTGGGCGTTGCGGGCGACGTAGGTGGCGAAGAAGAAGTCCAGCACGCCGGTCTTGGCGCGCTTGAAGTGGCCGTATTTCCAGCCCAGCTCGCTCATGGCGTCCTCGACCCTGTGGCCCAGGTGGAGGATGCGGTAAAGCGCGGCGCCGAGCCCGGCCCGGTCGGCGCCGGATTTGCAGTGGAGCAGCGCCGGATATTCGAGCCGCTTGAACAACTCGTCCATGGCGTGGACTTCCTCGATCTCGGGCGGCGTGCGCGAGTAGAGCTTGATGTCGTGCAGCACCAGACCGAGTTTGTCGCAGGCTTCCTTTTCCAGCGCATACGAGCCGTAGCCGTGGGCGCCGCGCAGGTTGATGACGCTACGCAGCGCGTACTTTTTTTGGTACTTGGCGAGTTGGGCCGGGCTGGGCTGGCTGGAGCGGTACATGCCGCCGCCGAGATCGTAGAAGTTGTTGTAGATGGCCCGGATCGCGCCGTGGTCCACCAGATGCATGTCGAACCAGGCGCGCACGCGGCCGGTGGTGGTGGAGATGTCCATGGTCATCGGTTCAGTCCGTCAGCAGGGCGGATTTCAACCCGACCGGCAGGCTGGCGGCCGTGGCGGCATCGCACAGCAGCGCGTCGGGGCGGACTTGCAGCAGCAGGGTGGCACAGGTGGCGGGATCGGCCTGCACAACCCAGTCGACCGGGCGCAATGCCGCCAGCACCGCAACGCTGTCGGCGTCGGTGGTGGAGGGTTCGACCACCAGCAGCCGCTCGGCCGCTTGGCCGGCCCGACCCAACTGGGCCAGCAGGGCTGCGTCGGGCTGGCCGAGCGGCCCCAGCAGCACCGCCACCCGTTCGCCGACGGCGCGGGCGCGCTGGCACGCGGCGAGCACCACATCGGGGGACTGCAGGCCGTGGGCGGCGGGCGCGTTGGCGTCCATGGCGGCGTAGAGTTCGTCGAGGCTGGCGGTGGCGGTGCCCAGCTTGCCGACCACCACGCCGGCGGCCAGATTGGCCAGGGCGGTGGCGTCGCGCAGGGCCAGACCGGCGGCGATGCCGCAGCCGAGGGCCGCCGAGACAGTGTCGCCGGCGCCGGTCACGTCATAGACTTCCAGGGCGCGGGTGGGTTGATGTTGGGCCGGCTGGCCCTTTTGGAGCAGGGTCACGCCGGCTTCGCCGCGGGTCACGAGCAGCGCTTCGAGCTGAAGTTCGGCGCGCAGGGCTTCGCCCTTGGCGACCAGCGTCGCTTCGTCCGGGCAGGGGCCGACCACCGCCTCGAACTCGGCCAGATTGGGCTTGACGATGGTGGCGCCGCGGTAGCGGGAGAAGTCGGTGCCTTTCGGGTCGACCACCACCGGGATATTCTTTTTGCGGGCCGCGGCGATCAGTTCCGCCACGCCGGACAAGGTGCCCTTGGCGTAGTCGGACAACACCAGCACATCCACACCGTCCAGGTGGGCGGCCAGCGCAGCGCCGACACGGGCCGCGTGGCGGGCGTCGAAGCGCTCCTCGAAATCGAGGCGGATCAACTGCTGATGGCGGGAAATCACGCGCAGCTTGGTGATCGTCGGCGCGTCCGGGAGCCGTTCGAAGGCGCACGCAACGCCCTGGGCGACGAGGCTTTCTTCCAGCAGCCGGCCGGCTTCGTCGTCGCCGATCAGCCCGACGACCCGTGCCTTGGCGCCCAGCGAGGCCGCGTTGAGGGCCACGTTGCCGGCGCCGCCGGCCCGCACTTCGTCGTTCTTCACCTGCACCACCGGCACCGGCGCTTCCGGCGAAATGCGCGCCGTCGCGCCGTGCCAGTATCGATCGAGCATCACGTCGCCGCACACGAGCACGCGGCAGGCGGAAAAATCCGGCAGGGAAAAATGCATGGATGCAGACAGGCCGCCGCGAGACGGCACACCGATGGAAGCAAAGGCCGGATTATCGCATCAAGGGGGGAATGGCGGGAGAGGACGGGTTTTCAGCCCTGTTCGCCCAGCGCGGCGAGAAACTGCTGTCGGGCGGTTTCGAGTTCGGCTTTGGCGAAGTCGTCGGTCAGGCGCAGGGCGGTGCCGAAGAAGGCGTCGAAGGCGGCGAGGACGCGGGCTTCGTCGAGTGTGCGGAGGCTGGCCGGTTCGGGGGCGGGCGGGGGGACGCCGTCGGCGGGTTTGAGCACGGCGTAGCGGGGAATCATGCGCTGGCCGCCTTTTTCGGAGGCGGCGGTCATGGGGCCGGTTTTGGTGAAGATCTCGCCTTCGTATTCGAAGCGGGCGCCGAGGGGGAGCTGGGTGAGTTTCATGGCGGATTGGGGAGGTTTCAGTAGCCCAGTGCGCGGGCGATGAAATTGCGCGGGACGCGGGGTTTGGGCACTTTGGTGCCGAACCAGTTGCGCACGTCTTCGTCGAGGCCGATGCCGTGCATGTAGTTGTAGAGCGCTTTGTTGAGGGCGACGCCGAGGGTGTCGTGGTCGACGCCGGTGGGGTCGGTGAAGCCGACGTCGTTCTTGGCGAAGCTGATCGGCGGGAGCGGCTTGAGTTTGACGCCGTATTCTTCCGGGTTCTGGCCGACCGGCGAATGCACGGTGCACACGAAACGGTGGAAGAAGCCGGACTGGATGCAGCCGGCGTCGAAGAGTTGGCGGACGTATTCGAGGGCGTCGACGGTGTCTTGGACGGTTTGGGTGGGGAAGCCGTACATCAGGTAGGCGTGGACGAGGATGCCGGCGTCGGAGAAGCCCTTGGTGACGCGGGCCACCTGATCTACCGAGACGCCCTTTTTCATGAGCTTGAGCAGACGGTCGGAGGCGACTTCGAGGCCGCCGGAGATGGCGATGCAGCCGCTGTCGGCGAGTTGCCGGCAGAGTTCGGGGGTGAAGGATTTCTCGAAGCGGATGTTGCCCCACCAGGAAATGGCCCGGTTGCGGCGGGCGAGTTCGTCGGCCATCGCTTTGAGGGCTTTGGGCGGGGCGGCTTCGTCGACGAAGTGAAAGCCGGTCTGGCCGGTTTCGGCGACGACGGCTTCGATGCGATCGACCAGCAGTTCGGCGCCGATGCCGTCGTAGCGGCCGATGTAGTCGAGGCTGACGTCGCAGAAGCTGCATTTTTTCCAGTAGCAGCCGTGGGCGACGGTGAGTTTGTTCCAGCGCCCGTCGGACCACAGGCGGTGCATGGGGTTGAGCATGTCGAGGATCGACAGGTAGCGATCCAGCGGCAGGCCGTCCCAGGTGGGGGTGCCGACTTCGGCGAAGGGGATGTCGGGCTCGACGAGGTTGATGTAGCGGACTTGCCCGCTTGCGGCGTCGCCTTCGCGCAGGTAGGTGCGCACGAGGCGCGATTTGCCGCGCTGGCCGTCGAGGTGTTCGAAGAGCGCCAGCAACGGGCGTTCGCCGTCGTCGAGGGTGAGGTAGTCGAAGTAGTCGAAGACGCGCGGGTCGGTGAGTTCGCGCAGTTCGGTGTTCACAAAGCCGCCGCCCAGCACGGTGACGATGGCCGGATCGTGGGCCTTGACGGTCTGGGCGATGCGGAAGGCGGCATACACCGAGCCGGGAAAGGGCACCGACAGCAGCACGACCTGCGGCCGGTGGCGCGCGAGCGTGTCGAGGGTGAGGCGCTGCAGGGTTTCGTCCACCAAGGTTCGCGGAGCCTGGAGGGCGGTGGCCAGCGGGGTGAAGGTGGGCTGCGCCATCGCCAGGGATTCGGCGTAGCGGACGAATTCGAAGCGCGGGTCGGCGGCTTCGCGGAGCACGTCGGCGAGGTCGTTGAGGTAGAGCGTGGCCAGGTGGCGGGCCTTGTCCTGTACGCCGAGGGCGCCGAAGGCCCAGGCCAGCGGGTCGCCGCCGTCGGGGTCGATATAGACGTCCAGCGACGCGAAGCGCGGGCCTTCGGGCAGGAAGGCGCGGCTGGCGATGCGGTGGGCGACGGTCGGGTCGCGGCCTTGCAGAAAGGCGATGACCGGGCCGACGGTGGCGCGGTAGCGCCCGAACTGGGCGTCGAAGTTGGCCAACGTCGGCGGACGCTTCTTGCCCGGCAGGGCTCGCACACGCTCGCGCAGGGCGTCGAGTCCGGCGGGGGTGAAGAGTTCGAGCACCAGCTTGAGGGCCAGATCGTCCTGCACCGCGTCGATGCCCCGCGAACGCAGAAAGCCGGTGAGGTAGGCGGTGGACGGGTAGGGCGTGTTGAGCTGCGTCATCGGCGGGATGAGCGACAACACGCGGCGCGGGCGGGCGGCAGGGGCGGACATGGCGGGTGCGGCAACGGCAGGCGGGCGCCCATGATAACGGATCGGCGCCGGGGGCCGGGACTGCGCCGCCGACGCGCCGCCTGCCGGATTATGCGTATCGGGAATCGGCGTTTACAATCGCGACCACGGGCGCGCCACCCGCGCACGCCCGGTCCGATTTCTGCAGGAGCTGTCATGAACGACGATTACGACTACCGGGCTACCTTCGATTTCAGCCAGGCCGACCTGAAAGCCATCGAGCGCGCCCTGACGGTACTGGAAGAGAAGTTCGCGATTCTCGGCGATTACGACGAGAACAGCCTTTCCGACGGCCTGCAGTACCATCCCCGCGACGAAGTCTTCATCCGCAAGGCCACCGATGTGCTCAAGCGGGAGTGGGATGTGTTCGTCGACGACGACGATGTCGACGTGGACGAGATCCGCGGCCACATGCTGAGCGTCGAGCAGCTCCGCCCCACCGTGCGTCGCCTGCGCGATCTGCTCGAACGGGGCGAGAGCAACCTGCGCGATCTCCTGGGCGCAGCCCACGATGCCTGCATGATGGGCATCCTGACCCTCGACCGCGTCCGGCCCAACCTGACGGAACTGCCGGTGCTGCGCGAGGCGATGTTCTTGCAGGGGCCGAACGTGATGGCGCTGCTGCCGAAGGAAGGCGACGTGTCGCTCCTCGACGCGGACGAAATCGACGGCAACGGCGCCGAGCCGGCCTAACGCGTCGGCAGGCTGCGCCGGTAGATCAAGCCGGCCGCGGCGGTCAGCAGGCCGCAGGCGATCAGGGTGGAGCGCACCCCGAAAACATGGGCGAGGCTGCCCACCGCGAAGCTGCCAAGGGGGGCGATGCCGAGGAAGGCCATGGTGAACAGGGACATCACGCGGCCGCGGAAGTCGTTGTCCACCTGGGTCTGGATCAGGGTGTTGCTGCCGGCCACGCATAGCAGCAGGGCCAGGCCGAGGCCGAAGAGAATGGGCACGGTCAGCCACAGGTTGGTGGAGACGGCGAACAGCGCCAGGGCAATGCCGACCAGCGGCGCGACGCGGCCGATCAGCGCGGCGAGGCCCGCGGTGTCGCTGCGTAGCGCCAGCAGCACGGCGCCGGAGAGCGCGCCGGCGCCGGCGCAGCCCATCAGGAGGCCGAACAGGCGCGCGTCGCCGCCGAAGATCTCGCGGGCGAAAAGCGGCATCAGCACGGTGTAGGGCGTAGCCAGAAAACTCAGGCTGGCGATCAGCAGCAGCGAGGCGCGGATGTTGCGCTGGCCGGCGGTGTAACGCACCCCTTCGCGCAGCGCCTGCAAGGGCGGGGCCGAAGCCTTGCGCGGTCCGCTGGCGGGCAGGCGGATCGCCAGCAGGGCCAGCAGCACGGCCAGATAAGACGCCGCGTTGAGCAGGAAGCACAGGGCTTCGCCGGTCACCGCCACGACCCAGCCCGCCAGCGCCGGGCCGACGAAGCGGGTGGCGTGCATCATGAAGGAGTTGAGGGCGATGGCGTTGGGCAGGTCGGCCTTGTCGTCGATGAGCTGAACGACGATGGACTGGCGGGCGGGCACGTCCAGCGCGTTGATGCAGCCGAGGCCGAAGGCCAGCACGATGAGGTGGATCGGCGTGGCCGAATCGAGCCAGGCCATGGCGGCCAGCGCCAGGGCTTGCACCATCGACAGCGCCTGGGTGGCGATGAGCAGACGGCGACGGTCGAAACGGTCGGTGATCACGCCGCCCATGGCGCCGAAGATGAGGATAGGAATCTGGCTGGCGAAGCCCACCGTGCCCAGCACGAAGGCCGAACTGGACAGCCGGTAGGCCAGCCACAACATGGCGATCTGCTGCATCCAGGTGCCGGCAAGGGAAACGATCTGGCCGGCGAAGTAGAGACGGTAGTTGCGGGAGGCGAGGGCGCGGAGATAGGCGGGCATTGAACGGGTTGCGGACGGGAGGGTGTCAAGGTAGCCCGGCAGGGGCGCGGTGGGAAGAGCAAGCTCAAGGCGTGGCCGGCGCGGCTATGCTAACGTGCTCGATGCGGCTGTCTGCCGCTTGGCTCAGGAGGTTTGCATGGACTGGTATCTGATGGCGTTGAAGAAGTACGCGGAATTCCAAGGGCGCGCCCAGCGCAAGGAATACTGGATGTTCACCTTGTTCAACTTCCTGGCAATGGTGCTGCTCGGCATCGTCGGCGCGCTTCTCGGCGGAGGCGGAGAGGGCGGTCTGGGCGACGTGCTGCAGGGGCTTTACGGCATTGCTGTGCTGGTTCCGGGCATCGCAGTCACGGTTCGCCGCCTGCACGATATCGGCAAGTCGGGCTGGTGGGGGTTGGTGGCGCTGATTCCCCTGATCGGTTCGCTGATCCTGATCTATTTTGCGGTAAAGGATAGCCAGCCCGAAACCAACGAATACGGGCCGAATCCGAAGGCCGCGTCGATCTGAGCATCGGCGGCTGTCATCGGCAACGCCGCCCGGCGGCGACGGTCCATCCCCGCGTTTCCGCAGAGCGGGCGGCGCCGGCGGAGAGGTGACGTGTCCGGCCACGGACCGACTGCGGCTTCATTGCGGGCGCGGCAGGGACGACAGCGGCGGGGCGTCCGGGCCGGGATGGCTGGCGTGCTGGATGGCGGAGCGGGCTTCGCGTACTTGCAGCAGTTGAGCCGCCACCGCGGCGGCGATGGCGGCAGGGTGCTTGCTCTGGATGCCGGCAATCCCGATGGGGCAGGTGAGGTCGCCAAGGCGCATCGGCGGCAGGCCGCGGGCGGTGAAGCGGCGGTTGAAGCCGGCGCGCTTGGAGGCGGAGCCGATGAGTCCGAACCACGCGAAGTCGCGGCGGACGAAGATCGCCTCGCAAATCTCGAAATCCAGTTTTTGGCTGTGGGTCATCACCAGAAAATAGCTGCCCGGCGGTGCCGCATGCACTTCGGCGGTGGGCGCGTCGGTTGAGACGGTGCGCACGCCGGGCGGAAGCGTTGCCGGGAAGATGTCGTCGCGATCGTCCACCCAGACGATTTGGGCGCCGAGGGGCGCGAGGGCGCGGACGGTGGCCGTGCCGACGTGGCCGGCGCCGAACACGACCACCGGAAAGGCTTCCGCGCCGATCTGCTGGGTGAACACCCAGCGGGCGTCGCGCACTTGAAGATGCGCGTAGTCGGGGCCGGTGTCGCTGAGCTGAGGGGCTATCGGTTGCCAGGTGGATTTCGGAGCGTCGTCGGCGAGGCGGCGGCGCAGGGCGAAGCCGTCTTCGGCGCGGGCTTGGTGCATCCGCCATTCGGAGCTGTCCTCCGGATCGATGCGCTCGGCCAGCAGCCATACAATGCCGCCGCAGGATTGGTCCAGCGACGGGCCGAGGGTGAAGCGCAAGAGGCGCGGTGGGCCGCCCACTTCGAGCAGCGCCTGGGCGGCGCTGGTGGCCAGCCACTCAAGCCGCCCGCCGCCGATGCTGCCGGCCGTGACGGGGCCGACCAACATCGTCGCGCCGGCTTCCCGGGGCGTCGATCCGACCGCGTGGACGACGGTGACGAGCACCGCAGCCTTGCCGTCGGAGAGCGTTGCGAGGAGGGGCGCGAGCCAGTCGTTCATGGGGTTCCTCAGTGGATGGCGTGCAAGACCGCTTCCGGCGTCTTGGGCGCGCAAGCCACCGGTTGCGCATTGGGCATCTCCGGATGTGCCTTGGCGAGACTACATGGCAAGGCCGGGCGGCCACGCGGCAAGGGCTTCGCCGGCGCCGTGGAAGCCGATAGGGCGTTCGCTCATGCTTCGGACCGATCCGTGCGTCGGCGATGCCGATGCTTTTACGTTAACACATGCGGCGCCGGCGTGCCGCGGCGCTGGGGTTCTCCTGGGCGATGCCACGAACCTTATAAAAACCGAACGGTTGGACCCGGATTCGCCGGGCGTGATCCTGTGGACGAGCTTGAGGCCTGGCCGAGTCAGCGCCACTTTCTCGATTGTCCGCACAAATATTCTTGACGTCCTCAAAACCTCATCTATAATGCGGCCCCTTCGGTGCCTCGATTTCTTTGGGGTGCGAATGCAGTGCCTTGGTGGTGAAATTGGTAGACACGCTATCTTGAGGGGGTAGTGGCGCAAGCCGTGCGAGTTCGAGTCTCGCCCAAGGCACCAACAGCAGTTCCGCAGCGTTCCAAAGCAGGCCGGTAAGCCCAGTAAAATCAAGGGTTCCGGCCTTTTTTGCGTCCAGAGTGTTCCGGGGTATTCCATTGCAAGCCGGTAGAAGGTGGGGGGCATGATAGGGGGCACCCCCTCAAGCTCTGGAACGGATGCCCCCATGCCCCTATCCGATAGCGCGATCCGCAGCGCCAAGCCTACCGAGAAGCCGTTCAGGCTCAACGATACTGGCGGGTTGTATGTGGAAGTCTCGCCTGCGGGCGGCAAGCTCTGGCGGCTCAAGTACCGCATTGCGGGAAACTTCGCGCTCTCCCGCTGTCTGTTGGCGACATTGACAACACATAGCGCTGTTGGCATAGTCGCCAACATGAAAGCCGAGCTGATTACCCGCTTCCGGGACATTGCCGACGATGGCACCGGCCTTGAAATGGTGGTCTGGCGGGTGCCCGATCCGGTCCCGCCTTCTGGCCACCGTTTCAAGTACCGCCTCGTTTGTGTGGAGTCCGGCCGGCGGGTGGTCGGCTTCGACAACGAACGCGGCAAGGGCGATCACAAGCACTTTGGCGACCGGGAAGAGCCCTACACCTTCGTGGACGTTGACCTGCTGATCGATGACTTCATTCAGGAGCTAGAGCGATGGAAAAGCGAACATTGACCGTGACGATCAAGCCCGACTGGCGGACCGCCTTGCGCGCCGCGGCACGGGATGCTTTCGCCGCCGATGCCTACCGGGGCGAAACTCTCAACTTCGAAACGCCGGCCGCGTTCTTCTCGCGCCTGACCGAAAAGCGGTGGACGATGCTGTACACCCTGCAAGGCGCCGGAGAAGTGGCCGTGCGAGAACTTGCCCGCCGGCTTGAACGGGACGTGAAGCGCGTCCATGAAGACGCCGGGGTGTTGGTGGAGCTGGGTCTGATCGAACGCACCGAACGCGGCGGGCTGGTGTGCCCCTTCGACGATATTCACGTCGATATGCACCTGAAGCGGGCGGCGTAGGTTGCCCTGCTTCTCGACCAGCGCCGGGCATGTCCCGGCGTTGTGCTTTCTGGTGCCAAGGTGCCGATGGCCCTCGCCCGCTCGCCGGCCTGGAACGGGCGAAGGCCGAAGGCAAGAACCCGGGGCGGACGAAGGCGATTGACGATGCGGCGGTGTTGGCTTGGGGTGCCGAGAACGCCGCCAGCATCAAGGCAACCGCGGAGCACTTCGGGATTTCAGCGGCGAGTGTCAACAGAGCGTGCGGAAAGGGGCGGCTTTGAGAGATGGGGGCATTTATAGCAATGTGTTTATAGAGTTCCAGTATTTAAGCGGATTTTGAAGCTTGTTCGAGTCTCGCCCAAGGCACCGGAAACAGTTCCGTAGTATTCCGAATCAGGTCGGTAAGCCCAGTAAAGTCAAGGGTTCCGGCCTTTTTTGCGTCCGTAGTGCTTGGCCCGTTTGGTGTCCGGCGGGCTTGTTGTTGGGGCGGCGCTTCCTTCGCGCGCGTGGCCTAAGATGAAAGTGTCCCGTCCGAATGGAGACTCCGACCATGTCTTCCGCCGTTTCCCCCGACCCGCTCCGGCTTGCCCTCGGCATGCCCAAGGCGGAGCTTCATTTGCATATCGAAGGCACGCTCGAGCCGGAGTTGGCGTTTGCGCTGGCCCGGCGCAACGGCGTGGCGCTGCCTTACGCCGATGAAGGGGCGCTGAAGGCGGCCTACGCTTTCGACAGCCTGCAGTCCTTCCTTGATCTTTATTACGCCTGCGCCGCCGTGCTGCTCACCCGGGCAGACTTCCGCGATCTGATGCTGGCCTATCTGCAGCGGGCCGCGGCGGACGGAGTGATTCATGCCGAGATTTTTTTCGACCCGCAGACACATACCGCCCGCGGCGTTCCTTTGGCCACCGTGCTCGACGGGCTGGAAGACGGTCTGGCCGAAGGGCTGGCGCGTCATGGGGTCTCCGGTCGGCTGATCCTGTGCTTCCTGCGGCATCTGTCGGAGGAAGCGTGCTTTGCTGCGCTGGCCGAGGCCGAGCCGCATATCGGGCGCATTCACGGTTTCGGGCTGGATTCGTCGGAGCGCGGCCATCCGCCGTCGAAGTTTGCGCGCTTGTTTGCCCGCTGCCGCGAATTGGGCAAGCCGGTTGTGGCTCACGCCGGCGAGGAGGGGCCGCCGGCCTACATTGTCGAGGCGCTGGAACTGCTGGGCGCCCGCCGCATCGACCACGGGGTGCGCGCCCTCGAAGATCCGACTCTGCTTACCCGCCTCGCGCGGGACGGCGTGCCGCTTACCGTGTGCCCGCTTTCCAACATTCGCCTGTGCGTGTTTCCCGAAATGGCGCGGCACAGTTTGCCGGTGCTGCTGGCCGCGGGTGCCAAGGTGACGCTCAACAGCGACGATCCGGCCTATTTCGGTGGCTACCTCAACGCCAATATCCGCGCGGTGCAGGCGGCGTTCGGCTTCGATGCCGCCACGTGGTATCGGTTGGCGCGCAACAGTTTCGAGGCGAGCTTTGCGACGGACGAAGAAAAAGCCGGGTGGATCGCCCGGCTCGATGCGTATTTTGCGGGGGCTGGGATGATTACTGACAGTCGCCCTTGAGTTTCCCAGACTCGGCTGCGTCGCGAATGAAGCGCGAAACCGTGCTCGCCACCACGTTCGTCTCGGTGGAATCCGGTTCGATCAACAAAAACTGGGTCTGCGCAACCCTCTCGGCGTATTCCCATGCGCCGACTGTGGCGCCGCGACATTCCATGCTGAAGCTGGCGACGAAATCGATCTCGTGCTCCATCGGGAGCGGGAAGAGCGTCGCCGCGCTAGCGATCGGCTTTCCGGCGTCGGAAGCCCTGTTCTTCGCCGTGAATTGCACCCGCAACTGCCGTGGGACGTAAATGCTGTTTAGCTTGATCCGCGAGAAGTAGCTGGCCTTTTCGATCTGCTGCTTGATTTTCGTCGCCAGCGGAACCCTGAGCGGCTGCACGACTACCTGAGCATCATTCACAACAAGACCCACTTCGCCCCATTGGCCGCTTCCCGGCGGATAAGTTGCAACGGGAAGGTTTTGAGGGGTGGCACCGGCGCCGACGAGGAGGCTCAGGTGGGAAGACGCGCTCGGCCCGCGTGAGGCGGGCCTGATGTAGATCAAGTGCGGCGCTGGAGGGGCGGATCAGCCCGCCAACGCCGTCTCGATGGCCGCTACCAGCTTGTCGGCGTCGGGGGCGGTGTCGGGCGCGAAGCGGCGCAGGACGGTGCCGTCGCGGCCGATCAGGAACTTCTCGAAATTCCACAGCACCTCGGGCGCCGGCGTCGGCTCGATCTTGTAGCCGCGCAGCATCTCTTCCATGCCCGCACGGTCTTCGGTTTCGGGCTTGGCGGCGGTGAGGGTGGCGTAGAGCGGGTGCTTGTCCGGCCCGGTGGCGACGAGCTTGCTGTACATCGGAAACTGCACGCCGAAGTTGGCGGTGCAGAAGCTGGCGATCTCGGCATCGCTGCCCGGCTCCTGCCCGGCAAAGTCGTTGGCCGGGAAGCCCAGCACGGTGAAACCCTTGTCCCGAAAGCGCTCGTGCAGCGCCTCCAGCCCTTCGTACTGCTTGGTGAGGCCGCACTTGGAGGCCACGTTCACGACCAGCAGCACCTTGCCGGCCTGCTCGGCGAGGGTGGCGGGCGTGCCGTCGATCTTGTTGAGGGGGATGGTGTAGAGATTGTTGTGCACTGTGCTTCCTCGGTTAAGGGCGGACTGGGTCGAGAGCGTTATGCCGGCGCTGACCGGGCGTTTCGTTCGGTGCAAGCGAAAATGCCCCGCCGGGGCGGGGCATCGAAAGCCGGTCGGGGTGAGCTTAAACCACGCCCGCTCCGTGGGCCTGCTGGTCGGCCCAGTAGCTGGAGCGGACCATCGGGCCGCAGGCGGCGTTCTTGAAGCCCATTTTCAGCGCTTCGGTTTCGAACATCTTGAAGGTGTCGGGATGGACGTAGCGCAGCACCGGCAGATGGCCGCCGGAGGGCTGGAGGTATTGGCCGATGGTGAGCATCTCGACGTTGTGGGCACGCATGTCGCGCATCACTTCGAGGATTTCCTCGTCGGTTTCGCCAAGACCGACCATCAGGCCGGATTTGGTCGGGACTTCGGGGTGGCGGGCCTTGAATTGCTTGAGCAGTTCCAGCGAGTAGGCGTAGTCGGAGCCGGGGCGGGCCTGCTTGTAGAGGCGCGGGACGGTTTCGAGGTTGTGGTTGAGGACGTCGGGCGGGGCTTGGTCGAAGATGTCCAGGGCGATATCCATGCGGCCGCGGAAGTCGGGCACCAGCACTTCGATGCGGGTCTTGGGGCTGGCTGCGCGGGTGGCCTGGATGCACTGGACGAAGTGCTCGGCGCCGCCGTCACGCAGGTCGTCCCGGTCGACGCTGGTGATCACCACGTAGTTGAGGCGCATCGCGGCGATGGTCTTGGCGAGGTCGGCCGGTTCGTTGGCGTTGAGGGGCTCGGGGCGGCCGTGGCCCACGTCGCAGAACGGGCAGCGACGGGTGCAGATGTCGCCCATGATCATGAAGGTGGCCGTGCCCTTGCCGAAGCATTCGTGGATGTTGGGGC
>ERZ650311.405-NODE-405-length-28141-cov-9.388770_pt1 | contig 28141 bp, 43 predicted proteins | sample MGYA00376247_ERZ650311 | MGnify/ENA primary metagenome ERZ650311 (study PRJEB26733, sample SAMN07839324) | wastewater metagenome | biome: small river; feature: stream; material: water | place: USA: North Carolina | collected 2016-07-28 ...
ATGGTAATACAGGTCATATAGTATATGCTCGTAGTATAGCGGGCGTCCCTACATTGTATCATACATCACATTCATTGACTTCTTTAGGTTCTTGGCCAGTCGCTGGTACTCATATTGCGTTAACACCTTCATATACACCGATTGCAAATCCTCCTGCTGTTATTCAACCAAAGATTTTAATAAACGGCACAACTGTGCATGTGTTATGGTCATACTTTACAAGACCTTATGGTTATGTAGAAGCAGTGACTATTGGTACTGGTTATGCTGGCGGCGACTTAGCAGCTGGTGATATAGTTTATTATGACGGTACTTATTATGAAGCTGTTGGTTCAATATTATCAACTCAAATCGATTCTGATGCTGAAGTCGATGCATTACTAATAACGGTGTATTTAGAACCTGTTATATATGAAGTAGGTATGGTTGTTGTTGGTGATATAGGAACTGGCTATGTAGGTCCTGATTTAATTGCTGATGATATAGTTACATACAATGGTAATTACTATAAAGTAATTGTACCGTTAACAACTGCCCAGGTTGATACTGATGCAGAAGTCAACTTATTAATTCAACCAACATCAGTGTTCACTTCCTTACCACCTGACTATAATGTTGTTAACTCAGGCGCTCATCACCCAGACTATACAATGGTCACTGAATACTTTATAAGTACAGACGGTGGCTCAAATTGGTTATCTGAAGTAATTTTTGATAAGACATCAAAAGCAAGTTACATTATTAATGACTTACAATTAATTCTAAATGATTCAGAGTCTGAAGAATCTGGAACATTATACTTAATAATGACAGGTTATGATGATAAGCAATCAACAATAACAACATACGATAACTTTATAATTGCAATAAAGGGTGTACTGAATAATTTTTCAAACCCTAAAAAGTTACATGCAATGACATCTGCAGAAGATGCAATTAGTTCAACATCTTTGTTTCATTATTTTGAGCAAGAGAATGACTTCTTAGTATTGGCCTCTGAAGAACCAAAGTCAATTAATACCAATACTGAATTAGATGATATTTTGCCAGATAATGCAAATATTGCAACACCAAGATTTATAACATTTTCTAAAACAAAGTCTAGCATCTTTACATTTCCACCAGATGAACCTATTATAGATGCACCAGAACCTTTAGCACTTAACACTTTAGGCGCAGTACTTAGAAATGAATATGATGAACAGCCTATAGGAAAAATAGATATTACATCCACTGGTAATATCTGGGTATCTTATGTATCATTTTATAATTCACAATTATATGCAACAAATAAAACACAATTATATGATCCTTCTGAGTATACTACTATAGGCACAGCCCATGCAGCAGTATATCATGGTCAAATAGTAAAGGTTGGATCAGGACCATACGCTTGGTATAAAATTAAAAAGAAAAATATAGATGCAACCCGTCCTGGTATAACACAGGCATTTGCAGCTGACTCTTTATCAGATAATACAGAAATAACAAATGCGTTAATTGCTGGTGAAATAGAACTTATATCAGAACCTTCTGATGGTGTATATAGTAAGTTACGATTATATGATCCTACGTTAACTACTATTCTAAAAGAAATTGATCCTCATGATTTGCCTACATATGCATCCCGCGACACGACATATAGCAAAGCAATATATGATTTTATTGTAGATAAAAATGATAACTTGTGGTTAAGTTATGGTTACTTTGATTATAACCCATCCCCACAACATTGGAATATGTGTAAGTATGAAGTAGAAACTGATACCGTAACACCAGTATACTTTAACGCGCATAATGCAACTACTACGAGAATAGTTGCATGGACAATACTTAATACATTAACAAATTCAATAACTACTGCACATATACCTGTTTATACTAGTGATACAAAAGCTATTTTATTTACTCGTTTACAAGAATCAATAGAATATCATATTTCTGGGATTGTATCTGTATTAGATACTGGAGCATCAGACCCAACACTAACTTTAACTGGAGATTATGAATGGGTTACTGAGAGTTCTGGAACAACTAGAGTTCTGGTGACTTTATCTACTGCGCCAAATTGGGGCTCAGCTGTTGCAGTGGCATGTAATACTACAATATCTGGTGCAAATAAAATTGCAACATGCACAGCTGTTGCGTCTGCATCTATAACCCCATATATGTTTCATAATCAACAACTTTCAAAATTATCTATATCAAAAAATAAAGACTGGGTTGCGTTTCATGGAAGAGAACGAAACACAACAGGTTCCGGTCAAATATCATTGTTTCATGTTGATACTGCACTCCCTTCTTTTGGTTCATCGCCTGTTTATTATGTTCCGCATGCGTATATACCATCAGGTAAAGCATGCGTGGAGTCAGAATCATTCAATCTTAGCACTGTGCACATAACTGATACTGATATTTGGGCATATTATATGAACCGCAGTAGCGTGCATTTCAATGAAGATTACGATAGCGGTATATACTATGCTAACATTTACAAATATCCCTTGCCTATACCTTCTGTATTAGAAACACAGTATATATTAAATTCATATGGATCACCTCATTCATACTTCGTTCCTAATATGGCATCATATAGTGATGATCCATCTGATGTTTTTGATAAAGAGATATTAGGCGGTAAAGATAATACATCAAATGATTATAATTATCCTAGTATAGTATCAGATGATAATTATGTATACATAATTTTTAACAATTCATATAATAAATTAATGGTGTATGTATATCTACATAATGGAACATTTTATAAGAAAAGTATAGTAACATTACCAGACCTATTTAATAATTCTTCTACATATTATGTGTCAAACACCGGTACACCTGAAAACATGTCACAAAACACACAGGTCGGCACGATTTATTATGATAGATCGGAATCGGTTATAGATGATACTGGACTTATTACATATTGCGGTGCATATCAATTTTCTACTGCAGATATTCTTTCAGTTAATAACACAAAATTATTATCTTTCCATCATGCGCATTTATTAAATAGTGAATCTACTGATAGAGAATTTAATATTAGGATCACACCGAGTGGTACTCAATATTATGTTTATGTTGGTGATTCATGGCCAGCTGCCACAAAGAAAGCAAAGATATTAGAAAAAGAGCCAAAAACTGGTACTAATTACGCTAGTGCTGTATATGATAACACGGTTCTTGTTGTAGAACCAATATTAGGAACATTTACTGCGGGTGATTTAATAAAAGAATATGATGGTTCAGCTGATACTAATACAGTGGCTACATTATTATATGATGAATGTTTGTTTTCTAAAGCAAATGGTTATTTGTTAGAATCTGCTAATTTATTTAATTCTGATGCCTCAGCCGTTAAAGATTTTATCGGTAGTATGGTTTATCATGATAACTCATTATATATCTCAAATTATAATAAAGAACTTAAAGTATATAATAAGTCTGTAAGTAATACACAGGAAATGCTTATATCAAATGCATGTACTTCTAACGGTACACTAAAGTTAAGATTTGATCCAGCACTAAAGTCAGGTAATGGTTGCTCCATTGCATTTACTACTTCTTCTGTTACTAATCCTCATGTATGTATTCAAGGTCAAAACTATTCAATTGATGATGAGATATATATTTCAGCATCATCTACTGATTTTTGTACATTTAAAGTTACTGATGTAGATTCCTTTGGTGGTGTTACTAGTATAACCCAAGCTGGTATGGATACCACTGTATCTGTAACGAATTTAACTGATGATGATTATTCATTTTTTGTTGAAAATTATATAACAGTATCAATACCATTAACAACTACACAAAACACAACGGCTAAAGTTGCAACGTTAATAGCAAACACTATTAACTCTTCAACTATTAATATTTCTGCAACAGCTGTTGGTAATAAGGTAACGTTAACTTATTTCGATAATAGAACTTATGACTTGCCTATAATAGAAAGTAATGGTTCTGATGTACAAATACATTTGACAACAGTATCTAATGCAAAATTAATATCTCCAGTACCGGCCGCTAATAGATTATTAGTATCTAAGACTGCACTGGCCAATGGTAGTACAATATTTAACTCTATTAGAGAAGCTCTTGATTACGCAGAAACTACATTTGATGCGGATTCTTGGTGCAGTATATCAATTGGTGCTGGCGAATGGTATGAAGATATAGTACCTAATCCGGCTGGCACTACACAAAATTGTAATTACATTATAAAGGCTGCTAGAACAACCGTGTCAGATGATATGAACCCAGATACTGCAATACTTGGTTCTAAGTCTAAAGCATATAATAAGCCATGGGCTCGTAGTGGTACAACTATTACAATCACTTGGAATGATCACTCGCTAATTACTGGTGATACAATAGAAGTAACTTCATCTACACAATTGGTACCTTTACCTTTAGGGTCATATAGCGTCACTAAATTAACTAAAAACACATTTAGTATAGTTGGTGTTGCTTCTGGTGCTACATCAGGTACAGCACAATTTACTACGGGTATACGTTCTCAACATGGTACTGGGTTAATAGAAATAAAAGAATCTGGTACAACTTCAAACAGAGTTATGGTATTTGAAGGATTATTAATAAAGAATGAATATGTTCCAGTGATGACAACTAGTGATGAAACTGGTGCAAGATATTTAATGAAAAGAACTCATGATTCTGTAGTTGATTCAAATGAAACTATTATATTTAATAAGTGCTTAATATATAATTCATGGTCGGCGGTTACTCCACCGGGTGATAGTAATGATACTCATTATTATAATTCTAGAAATTATGGGTTTATAAAAAATACTTCAGCGAATAATGAATTTGTTGCTGTATATTATCATTGTGTTATTGGCCGCGCGCAACAGAGTAAAGATCCGTTCTTTACTAATTCTACCGGCACACTTGCTTCTAATGAATCAATTAAATTATATTTCCCAGGAAGTACTTCACACGGCCCTACAAGTAATGGGCGATATGTAGTTACTCCAGCGCATGCAGATAAGTATATTAATCATGAAGGTTTTACTCCATTTTCAATTGGTATGGCAACAAGCAATACCGATACTTGGACAATAGAACCATTACCATATGTGAAAGGTCATACTAGTGAATTATGTTACACTAATATAACTGGTAATACCAATGCTAATTACACATCCTATTATTACTTAAATGCTGCAGATTGGTTTGATAATATGGGTAACATAAAAATATCTATCCCAAGAAATGTATATATTACTATACTTAGCAAAGAATGGTCTGAATAAATATAAATATTATTAGAGGTAAATGAATATGTCAATTTTTACAGATATAATAGGAATGGTTGGTTCTGGTGGTATCACTGGTATTATTGGCGGTGGTATTACATTACTTAAATCATACACAGATAATAAACAGCGTTTAGAAGAACTTGCTATTTCTAATAAACATGCACTTGCTGTAATGGAAAAACAAAATGAACTTAATGTTATCCTTGCAGAAAAGAATATTACACTAGAAACTAATAAAGCCCTAGCAGAAGCAGAAGCCGCATCTGTTGACTTGTTTAAGACTGGTCTGGATTATGCTAAAACTGAAGTTGGAACCCCTGCTACAGACGGTATAGTGCTTAGATTTGTTGAAGGGTTTAGAAGATTCTTCAGACCATTTGTAAGTTACTATTCAACAATCATCCTAACTGCTATGTCCTATTGGGTTTATGATTTGTGGACTAAAATGAATTTAGCACTAACACAAGATCAGGCATATGCGTTAACAAAACTTATGTTAGAGACAAATATCTATATTGCTACTACTGCTATATTCTGGTGGTTCACAACTCGTATAGAAAAGCCTTCTATATCAATAGGTAAAAAATGATAAAGGCAGATAACGAATACGAAGAACTTGCTCTTGAATTCTTTTTAAAAAAGTACGGTATTAATACCAATTCTATTACTGTCGTACTTAAAAGAAAGCCAGGATTTAAAGAAGCAGATGGCTTAACAATTCCAGCAGCAAAAGATAAGTTCGTTATATTCATTAAAGAGAATCACCCACCAGCAGATCTTCTTAGAGTTATTGCTCATGAAGCAGCACATGTTGCTCAAATAGTATCTGGTGATTTGTCTTTTCATAAAACTGCAGATGGTACAGAAGTACGCTGGTTAGATAAAGTAGTCGACCCAGATAAGATTAGATACAAAGCCAGACCATGGGAAATACAAGCCTTTGCTATGGAGAAGAAATACATACATGATTTTGTTTATAAATATGGTAACAATATTCAAGAAAGATTAATACAGAAAGATGGCGAATGGGTTCTTGTTTCAATTAAAGATCCTAATAAAGTATTGAAAAAATTTGGTAAATCAAAACCTTCTCAAGAAGAAGTAGATAAAGAAGAAGCTCGTATACAAAGGTTTAAGCACATGAACGAAGATAAAATAAAAGATTTAAATGAGTTCTTAGGTGAAGCAAAAACTACTGACGACTATTTAACTGCAGTGAATTCTGACTTAGAAAAGAAATTTAAAAAAGCATTTGGATCTAACCTACGAGACATTATGATAACTCATGGCAGTACAAATGAAACATACATTTCATGTAAGGTTGCAAATGCTACATTCGTTTCAGTTAAATCTGCTATTGATTCTTTAAAAACTCAAAAGGTATTATTCTCTGATGAAAATAATACTGAATATAGTTGCAGTTTTGCTAATGCAAATGCAAATGTAATAACAATCGACTTTTGGATAGAAAGATAATGACTAGAAGAAAAGAACTATCAGATATATTAAAACCTAAACCTATAGTCACAGCTGTAGATGATTTAATTGAAGATATAACACCAGAAAATATACACGAAGAAATTCCTGTTGTTTCTACATCAACTGACCCATATGTTCCTGTTTCAGTATTCAATGATATCATAAAAGAACTTCGTGAATCTATTCTCAAAGAAGTAGAATCACGTCTAAGTACTTTAGAACAAGCACCAAGCAATATCATTGAATCCATACAGCCAGAACAGTTAAAGTCAATAGAAGAACGTCTATTGGCATTAGAGTCAGTTAAACAACAAGTACGCAATCAACCTGTTGCATGGACTGTTGAGCGCGATGCAGATGGTAATTTAGTAAGGCTTAAACCTGAATGATAGAACTTAGTAATATGGGTGAGATTGATATATTGAGTTATTTTGTAAATAAGTCTACACCGGAAAATATAAAAGTAAAATTATTTGTGAATAATATGATTCCTAAAAAAGATTATACTGTTCATAATTTTATTGAACTTAATCCTGGGTTTTATGATGATGTATTACTTAATCCAGATAATTGGCAAGTACAATTAGCCCAATTAGAAAATATTCAAATGAATGTTATAACATACACAGATATTTTGTTTAATGTGAAAGGATATGTTGGTAAAATATATGGATATTATGGAATTGGTGTAACTTCTGGTAAATTAAAATTCTATAGTGCCTTTGATAAACCTTATGATATAAATGTTGAAGGTGCTTCTTTAAAGACTACAATAAATTTAATTATTAAACCTTATATGAGTACATAATGACTGCATATTCATTATCTGCCGATACAAATATTGATGCATTATCACCAGCAAGAACTGGTGGTGATACTATAGACACAAACGGATTTACTTTTACTATTGACCAAGATACAAGATATGGTTTAGGTGGTGGTACAGGTTTTTCTTTTGGTAACATGACTATAAATGCATCAAAGGGCGGTACAATATTAGTTGATGCAAGATATGTTAGACTTATACCCTATGATACTGGCTCTGGCAACGTCCCTGCGTATAACACAACAATCTCACAGGGGTCTGCATCTGGTAAATTAATAGGTGTATATTCATCACTTACTACAGCACCAGTTACACCCGGGAATGCAATGCCGGCATCTGGGTACATAAAAATAAAGGCATGGAATGGTACGGCATATGCTGCAGGCGCATTATCTGGTATAAGTGCTAATGCTACTGGTGTAGATGTTGCAGGATGGATAGAAGTTGTAGGTGATGAAGCTGCTACATTAACAGCAAACCGTTTAGGTGTATTCAGAACTCGTGGATCTTGGTATGAATTTTTAGGTACTACAACCACGGGTACGCGTACAACACAATATCAATTACCTACAAATGGTAGTTTAATGTATTGCCCTGGTGTAATGGTACAAAGTGCCAGTGCATCAATCACTGCCGCATCTTGGTCATCTGGTATTGCAACATATACTGCAAGCAGCCATGGATTTAATGTAGGGCAAACAGTAACGATAACAGGCGCAAGTCCGTCTGGATATAATGTAACAGATGCAACGATTACTTCTGTCACTACAAATACATTCACTATAGCAATATCTAACCCAGGTACATGGACTAGCGGTGGGTCTGCTTATGTGTATGATTTTTATCCTAATGCAGGTTCTCAGACCGCATTAGTTGCTAACATTGCTACAGACGTTATTAGGGGTAAATGGTGTTGGGTAACTACTGGTGGGTTAGTATCATTTGGTTATGATGGCACAAACTCTACTGGTGCATATATTCCACCGTCTGGAAGAAAACTTAGAGTACCTAACATTTTCTTCCAGAATTGTACCACAGCAGCAAGAACAGCAAACGTTTTACCTAACGCTACTTTAGCAACTAGATATGATTTTACCACTACTGGCGGTGGTGTGTTAGACATAGACATGTGTGTAATGAATTGGTATCTAAGTATATCACAACCATTCAGTTGCAACATATCGAATTGTTTTACTTTTGAACAAATATCTGTGTCAGAATGTGCTTCTGCAATGACTTGGAATAATGTTGGTGTTGGGTTAACTACTCCAGCAAATACTCAAGTATCACTAGTAATGAGTCTTAACTTCGCTGGCGGTACACTAAATAATGTCACATGCGCACGTATTGCCCAAGCAGCTGCAAACGCCAACATAATAAACTTAACTGACATTTCAGGGTTCACTTTTAATAATTTAAGAACCCATTCATTAGCTAAAGCAGGCAACGCAACTACTGCGAGTATTTCTGCTTCACGCGTCACTAATACTACATTTAATTATACTACGTTTGGCGGCGGCCGTTGTATTATGGCAGGTTGCAATCTAATATCATTTTATAATACCACATATTATGATCATCCTGCAACTACAACAGGTACAGCGATACCAATGTATATGTGGGATACTGCAACAGCGCCAACATTTAATTTAATGATAGATGGGGTTAACTTCGGTGGGTTAACTTTAGTACAACCATATAGCGGTATACTTAATATAGGTATTGCAGGTTGTGAAAATATTACTATAAGAAATCTAGGTACGCCTTCTGCGCCATTAGATATGGGCGGTGCATATGTAGATGCAACATGGACAAGAGCAACTACTACAACTACCGTTACTAAAACTGCGCATGGTTTAAAGGCAGGTGATATCATAGCAGTTAATGTGTGCTCTGATGTTGCTCCAAAAGCAGTAACTACTACTACTGCTACACTATGGACTGTTGCAACAGCACCAACAGCAGATACATTTACAGTCACTGTTACTAACGCCGGTCAAACTACAGGTCAGAACTTATCATATTATCCATGTATGTCTGCGGTTATAGTTAACCTATTGAGTTCAGGCGCAACAAAAAATTTAAAAATACAAAGATGTTATACTCCTCACTTAAGAACTGGTATTATTGCAACTGCAGATAACTCTAACAAAAATATCACACTAGATAATGTATGGGGCACTGAATGGGGTGTCCAACTTAACCCAATGCTAAACTGTATTATGCGTGGTATACAGTCAACACCATTATTAACAGCACAAACTTCCTGTTACGGAACACATTGGTTTGATTTTTACACTACTGCTATTCCTACTAATACAACATCGGTGTCTTGGACACGATCAACAACAACTGCTACTGTGACAAGTACTGCTCATGGTTTACGTGTCGGTGATAAAATATTAGTTACTTCATCAAGTGATACTGCTGCAATTACATTAGGTATAAAAACATTAGCACAACCGGCAGCTGTTGCATCACCTAATTTACAACAAAATGTATTGACATTTACATGTTTAAATGCCGGTGCTGCATCAGGCACATTAACATTTATTCCATTAAATGGTCGTATTGCTATTCAGATGAATGAAGCAACATCTGATACTTCTAGTCAAGTATCATTATCAGGCGGCGCAGCATTTACATCAACTGGCAATTTATACATGCCAACAATTAATGATACTGCTATATTCACCGCGCCGTTAAACATAACAGGGCATTCATCATTCCCAATTGCCGAAGCTTTTATGGGATCTGGTACTATTACTAACCATGATATTACATATTCTCGTGATAATGGCACCACATGGTACAATCTATCATACCCTCGATCTGGTGCAGGCGGATCAACCAGTTCAACAAACGTTACTATGACGAGTACTACTGGTGTTGCTGTAAATGATTATGTTTTCGGCACAGGTATAGCGCCCAATGCAAAAGTAACATCAATCACTAATGGCACAACCATCGTCGTAGACAAAGCAAATGTTGGTACTGTTTCTGGTATATTAAGATTTAACCATATACCAAGTGAAACTATTGCAGACCCATTAGTCGGCACTCCATTAAAAGTTAAGATTGTAACTACTACAACTAACACTGCTGCAATGTCCTACTTATACATATTTACTAATAGTACTACATCTGCACGAACTGCCACATATGTTTTAGACACAGTAAGTATTACATTAACAGGTCTTAAGAACCCTACTGAAGTTAGAGTGTTTAATGCAGGTACTACCACTGAAATATCTAATACTGGTGCAGAATCTATTACTTCAGGATCGCATACATTTACAGTCCCAATAAATACAGCAATAGATATCTCAATACTTTCATTGGGTTATCAGAATACTAGATTATTAAATTACACTGCATCTGCAAATGCATCGTTACCAATTTCACAAGTAATAGATAGACAATATCAAAACGCATAAGAGGTTAATATGCCTAAGATTACTGACCCTGACTTATTAGATGACAGCGCAGCTGACGACGGTTCACAGGAAGTTTATATAAACACTACTAATAAAACTATTAAGTTAAATGTAGTTGGTAACCTTTCTAATACTGGCGTTCAAAACGAAAACGGTGTTACACTAAAGGCATTATATTCATTCCTTAAAGAAGAATGGAAAAATGATCCTAATTCTAAGAACCTGGCCGCGTTCCCATTTCCAATGGTACCTATCACTGACGAATCGTTTGAATTTGTTGACGGGTGGGATTTATTAAATGATACTGCTAGATATCTTATCCGTGATGCTGGTTGGACTGTAAAGAATACATCTGGTAATACTACTCAACAATGGGCAGGTATTATTGGATTGGGTTCTATTGAAACAAATGACCAATTATATTATCAACAAGAAACCGGCGGCGCCACCACAAACGTGCAGTTAACTGGGCAGGTTAACCAAGCAGTACAAATATTAAAAGATGACGATGGCGACGGTAACTATGCTGAAGCATCAGATTTTGATCGCCGTGCATTCTTTAAACTATTTGTTCGAGAACAAGGACAAACTTATTCTCAGGCACAACTATCAGATATCGGTGTTACCGCATTAGCATCTCAGGCATATCGTTTCCCTATATCTACTGGTACTGATTTAAAGATATCAGAATCTGATGTTAACATTGCAGCAAATTCACCATATACACAAATTAATATTAAGTACTTTGATCAAGCATTCCAGCGAGATGTTGATTCTGTAGGCACTAATAGAAACTTTGGTATTGTTATTGATGTAGGCACACACTCTGGCGTTGACGGATCATTCTCTAGCAGTGGTTCTGTGTTAACAACAACAGAAGGCGGTATCACTGGCGCAAATTACACCGGCGGTACATTAATAATACATGAAGGTACCGCAAAAGGTACATATACAATAAGCGGTACACCAACTAGTACATCTGTCACTATTACTGGTACATTCCCTGACGCAGGTACTAATGTATCGTTTACACTACAAAGAGCAACACCAGTAGTTGCAACGGCAAAACAAATATATGAAAAAGTACAATATCAATTACGTCAAAATTCTGACATTGATACTACTGATCAAACTGTTACAGGTAAAACTGCAGACTTATTGTTAAGATTCGTTGGTGATACATTAGAAGCAGGTACATTGAGTCCATCTAATCCTAACGGTGGTGGTTCTGGTGTTATGATTGAAGGATTCCAATCTTCAGATACAAACAGTTTGGTTTTTAGAGATAATGGTGCAACTAATAGAACGTATCCATTCGTTGCTGTATTAACTATCAACTTCGGTGATAACTTAAAGAATGATGCATCAGCTGTTTATTGGATATACTTCACTACACTCCCAGGTGCAGGTAATGACTTCGGTGAGTCTGGTGCAATATTAGTAGATGATAATTCTGGTGCTGATATGACCGGATTAATAAGTGGTGCGTCTTCTATACAAAAGACATTTAACTACGATAATAACACACAAGGCGGTAGAACTGCTGGAACTAATGCGGCAATCACTGCAGTAGGCATTGGCTTAAACACTGGACAGTATGTACGAGCAACAGGTACAATAGAAAGAAGTACTGCAAACAGTGTATCTCTAGTTGCTGCTCTTGAACGTAATTATCAAAACCCGTAATTTGAATTAGTGATTATGCATGGCAATAACTATCGATGGGCCAAATAAACTCTTTATACTATCTTCAGGAACAACTAACCTAGATGTTAAAGAGCTTTACTCTACTTGGAAAGACTGGGTATTACTTTCAGATAATTCCAAGTACCTAGATGCATTCAGATCTGTAGGTGGAGATGACATCGATATTACAACAGGTACAAAGATACCTGCTTATCTATTCTTACTTAACGGTTGGAAAGTAAGACCTCAAGAAAACCATCATACACTTAGTGTAACTAATGGTGTTTTAGTAGTTGACGGCGGTGGCGATCCGTTCGTTAATACATTGGGTTCATACACTGTTCGTATTAATTACCAACAGCCAGTACAAGCAATATCGTATGACTCTGGTGGAATTGCTGCTGGGTTAACGCCATCACAAGAAAATATGTTACTTGAAATGTACAGATTATTAGGTCTTGATCCTACTAGACCATTAATCGTAACTCAAACAACTCGTACTGCGGGTATTGAGATATCACAAAGTATTACTGATGTACCTAACACTAGTACTACGGTACAGAGATTATGATTAATACAGCTCAGATCGCATTAGAGGGTCTGTATCCTAACCATACAACTTTTAATACTGCGACTTTAGGTTATGGTAACCAACAGATTATTGTTGCGCAACCACCATCTATTGTTTTATCATTCCCTAAATTTGATTTACCGCCAAAAAGATTTAAACGATCAGATGATCTGATATTACAGGTATTTGGCCTAGATAATGTATCATTTGTTGATTTTAGAAAGAAACGACAAATACTTGAAGATGAATTACTTGCTCAGTTTGTTTTAGGTCATAATAAATATAAAAAAGATAAGATATCAGATGATGAGATAATACAAGCATTCTTATCAGTTCAATCGTCTTATATACAGAATAACAAACGACAACTTCAAGAAGAAGAGATAATCAGATTCTTTATTGAGAATATATTAAACGGAGAATATTAATGCCTAAGTTAATTAATGGTTTACCACCAAGACTAGTAATAACAAAAGCAGCCGACGCAGGATACGATCCTTTTTGGGTAGCTGTTGTTAGATCATTAAAAAATCAAGGTTATAACTTTATATATGGTGATTTGTCACCAGATGCTGTAGATGATTTAGAACAAGCAATGTATAAAGCGGTTGAAATATGGGCAAAGACTAATATAGACTCATTAAAAGAATCTACAGATACAACTGAAATTGTTACCAAGAACGACGAAGATATTAATGAGATTGTTAAATGCACTCACTATGCTATTAAGAGCTTAGATTCTTTCTTGGCTGAAGCCGGCGGGGAAACTGGTTGGGTTGTACAAGTCCACAAAACACCTACAGATAAAGCAATTCCTGTTGTTTCTAAAATAATGGAAAAGAAACATCGTGTATTAGAACATGAGATTCCTGACTTTGCTGATAATTATGAAATGCTTCGTGCTGCTGTTAAAAAGTCATGGGGTGTTGCTCGTAAGGATATGCCAGTAATTAATGCAGATCAGATTGATCAATTTGCTCGAGCACTTCGAGAAGGTGCATTAGATATACTTAAGCCGTTTGCTAAAGGTAAAATGTTAACAGCAGCAGATGTTATGAAATTATCTGATCCAGAAGAATATGTAACATTGGGTCTAAAGGATCAAAACTATAATGATGATAAGTTAGTTGCAAAAATGAAAATGGTTGCTGCTAAGGATCTTAAGCCTATTCAAGAACAAATCTATCTTGATAAGATGGCCGATATGATCGCTAAGTTCGGTCCTGTTAAACCGGGGAACCCTGTAACTAAACTTACAATGATTACCTCTGCAGACAACTATATCATTGACGGTCATCACAGATGGGGTGTTACAATGATGTCTGATCCTACTGTTAAACTACAAGTATTACAAGTACCCTTAAAGATCGATGATCTTTTAAAAGTAACTTTAGCATACGGGTTTAGTATAGGAAACAAACCTAACGTTTAATAACCAAGGAGAAATAAAATGAAAGTATTATTCCAAATGAAAACCCCTATTAATAATCAAGGCACAGAATATTCATTAGTTGCTGGTGTATTTGAAGCCGATGATGATAATGCATGGGCACAAACTGCATACGGAACATTATTAATTCCTCGTGTTAACATCGGTCCTTATGTAATGTTCTTAGCTGATGACTTCGATTTAAGCACACTTAATAGTGATACTGTATTGGTAGTTAATGAATGAGAATATCAGATAACGGTTTAGAAGTACTTAAGTACTTTGAGTCTTGTCACCTCGAGGCATACCCTGACCCAGGTTCTGCTGATGGTAAACCATGGACAATTGGTTGGGGTCATACTGGTCCAGAAGTTACTAAAGGTCTTGTAATTACTCAAGTCTTTGCTGATGAGTTATTAAAGAAAGACTTACAGAAGTTTGAAAAGGAAGTAACATCATTACTTACTAGAACACCAACACAAGGGGAATTTGATGCTTTAGTATCATTTGCCTATAACTGTGGTTCTGACATCGATGCAGATATTATTGCAGAAGGTTTAGGTGACTCAACATTACTTAGAAAATTCAATGCAAACGATCCTACATACATAGGAGAGTTTGGCAAGTGGGTTAAGAATGCTGGTAAAGTAATGAAAGGTTTAGTACGTCGCAGAGCAGCAGAGTCATATCTTGCTCAAGGCAAAACTGCTAAAGAAGCAATTGCATATGCATTAAGGATTGCACCCTAATGTTTTTGTCATTTAAGCAATTTTTGGCAGAAGGAATGGTTCCGGGGATATCTCCGGGGACCGAGAACGAATCGGTTATATTAGATGCGATTAGATCTCATCTAGACAAGGTTAGTCCATTAACCATTATATTGCAATCAGCCACTAAAAAGAAAGTCTACAGGGACATTACAGATGTCCTTGATAGATCTAAGGACACAAGAAATAGAAAGAAAGCAGACTTCGTACTTATAAGCAAAGATATGAAGGAATACCCAATATCACTTAAGAATGATAAGGCTGATTTTTGGGAGTCTGCGGATAGTCTAATGGGTGCAAAGGCACGTAAGATAATAGATAGGTTAGTATCTAAAGGAAAGATACAACTTAATTACGATAAAGATACTGAGAACTACAGCATTGATCCACATGTTGCATTAAAAGCAACACCGGAAGAAGCATCAGCAGTTATGTTCGGCACGGACATATTACCGAAGGGAGCTGTAATTAAAAGGACTTTTTCACCAGATGATTTTGTACTTGATAATGATACACTAACAATATCATGTACAGAAGTAATTACATCAGTGAATGATGTGACAGATACTTATATGGAACCATGGTTCTTTATAAGATCAGAGCAGGGAAGGAACGTTGTTCCATTGGGGTATAGAGGATTGAGATGCCTAGCGGCATATAAGAGACGTATCGATACTGATAAGATACTCAAGATTTAATATTCGTCTTTAACTATTTCGTATGTAAGATCTATAAATTCAATAGCAGAGTACGGTTTTACTGTTACTTCAAAATGAATGTTTTCATCATCGTCAATGTTAACTGAATCTATCGTTAGACTCTCATAATAATTGCTCATATTAACATCAACTATTGCCATTAATTCAGCAATTACTTTATCTCTTTTGTTTTTAAATTGCCTTTCGGCATTAATTACATTACTCATTTAAACAATATGTGACTAAGTGTTAACCAGATACCTGCCATTGATCCGGCAGCAACCCATTGAATATAATCCTTAATGCATCTACCGAATATAGGATCTGAAACGTGTTTATATGCTTTAAATGCGCTTCTAATCATATAATATTGTGCTGATAATACAACACCTAATGCAACACAGTCAAGATAAAATATCAATTCTTTATCCATAAACCCTCTTAGGATATACCCAGTTCTATTTTCTTAATCTCTACAATGTTTTTAATGTTAAATCCTCGAGAAACAAAACTACTGCATGTATCCTCAAGATATTTTATTTTTTCTTCCAGAAAGAATAATTTTCTTTGTTGTGCTAGTACTTCATCATCCCCTTCGATATGAACCTTTACACCTCTAGCATCTAATACTTCAGGCAGGCAAGTTTCTTCATATCCCATATAATATCTGTACTTATTCTTTTTAATCTTTTGAAACTCAAGATACTCTTTCTTGTATTGTATCTTGGAATCTATCAGCATATTACTATATTTATTATGCAATAGGCAATTTTCGGCAGCTGCACCAGAAAGGTCTGCCATATTGATTTTTAGATCTTCTCTTATTTGTTGTTTAAGTTGTTCTAATGTCATTTGCAAATCCTAGGAATTCCCAGTTTGCTCTATTACCATCACAATAAAGCTGATATACTTCATTAAGTACAAGTATAATCCAGATGTTTGGTAATTGCTGCACAATAATTGGTTTAATTTTATACCCTTCTTGAGTCAATCTTTCTTCTAACTTCTGAAGGAACGTGGGTACCAAGGCAATATATTCACTGGGGCTCATAATCTTACATCCATAGTCAAAATAATAAACATTTCTTTCACTTCATCATATGACAAATAATGTTCACAATTGAATTCATTAATTGCCATATACACTACTTCATCTTTATACACGCCATTCAGTTCAATAGGCATTACTTCTATTAATCTAAATAGATAACTCTTACCTTCTTCAAAAGCAGGACCTAAGAATTCATCATCAACATTAAAGTCTTCTTTGGTCATTGCCAATAAATTGTTTGGCAGAAGTTCAAACATTAGCTTAACTTCGGGATAAGATCATCAGGATTAATTTCTGCAATGTGCGCAGGTTTATTTGCATTGAATATTTCAGCAATGCGTTTTCTATTTTGTTCTGTTTTCAGATTAATAAAAGTGTTACGTTTTTTCAACATCTTTGCATCATAGATCTTGCCTTGATCTATACGAGCATCTGTATAATCTGATTCTGCTTCAAATAATTCTTGTGGTGTACAATTAGGGCACTCACCATATCCAACGATAGTCACAGGATCATTATGATCAAAATCTTGTGTATTAGTGTGTTTACAATCTCTACATTTAAAAGCCACTTGGGTCTCCCATTTTTCTAATTATGTACAAAGGCCAAATAATAGTCATAACTATTATGTATACGAACTCTACCCATATAGGAATGCGTTCATCACTTGGTCGTATACAAAAAAGATATAAGAATACTGCTAATGCTATTATAACATATATACTAAAGGCAATAAACATTATTGCACCACCTTAACAACAGGAAGCGGGATACTATTAAAAGTAGATGCATGCGCAATAGAATATGCGCCAACATTCTCCACAGTTAACTTATCACCAATGTCTAATTCTTCATACTCAACGTCTCTTAATACTACATCTATACTGTCACATGTAGGACCAGAGAAGACTGATTTATATCTAGGTCTAAATAGATCATATTGATCTTTATGTGGAATCAAATCGTATTTGTTATTATCATACATTACACCAGACATCATTCCGTATATACCATCATCGATGTAATACCACATTACGTCACCTTTCAGCGACTTACCGATTACAGTACATACCATAGACATTGCTGATGCAACAACATATCGCCCAGGTTCTGCAATGATCTCTACACAAGAATCATTGTACCCAATCATAGATAATCTCAGATGATCTAGTGCAGTTTTAAGGGGGCTACACCAATCCATTATATTGCCATCAGATATGATTCCGGGGAATCCACCACCGATGTCTAGAGTCTTTAGATTATACTTTTTGAATAGTGGTATACATTCATAAACCATTCGTGCATGACGGTTAGCATTATCACAGTTACTACCCGCATGAAAACTTATACCTCTGACCTGCAGACCTATAGATTTGCAGTATTGGTATAGTGCATCAAACTCATTTATGTTGCAACCAAATTTAGCGGACAAATCAATCTTTGCTTCTGGATTATTAGCAGCAACACGTATTAAGACATTGGGCATATTAACCCAGTCTTTAGTTTGCCTGCATAATTCTAATACAGTCTCAAATTTTTTGATTTCATCAATGTTGTCAACTACAAAAGTTTGTATCACACCTTGATTCAAGATGTATACGATCTCTTCTATAGTTTTAATAGGATGGGTATGGATAACTCTTTTCTTATCTAAGAGTACACCAGTTTCAAATAGTGCTTGTATTTCGCCTATAGTAGCGACATCAAATTTCGCACCGATCTTATTAAGTATTGACAGGATATTCCTATCAGAGTTTGTCTTGCAAGCATAATATAAATCTACACCAGGGAGAGCTTTTTGTAATGATTGGTAATTACTGATTAACTTGCTTTCTGATAGGAATACTTCTGCCATTGACGTTCCTTAATTTTTAAATGATAATACCACCGCTCTAAACATGTCATCTTTTGCTTTTTGTGCAGAAGGTAGTTTTGAATACGGAACCATGCAAGGATGTAGTTTTTTGTCATGATCTATCTTGCTACCGTATTTATAGCCTAACTCTTTCATGTTTTTTAACCATACATCGTGCATCTGTTTTGGTGTAGTATCTTGCTCCAAAACTACTTTAATTGCATCTTTCATCTTGATCTTACGATCTTCAGATACTTCTTCCCAGGTCTCTGGTTTTTCTTTATTCATTTTCTTAAGAATACTGTTAGCTGCATGCACAGTTCTTGCAATCTGATCAATTTTCTGTTCTTCTGTAGTCAATTCTTTATGAACTTCAACTATAACTGGTTCAATAGGTTGAAATAAAGAAAATAGTGAAAGTAATTTCTGAATAAGTGTTTGTTTAATATGGTCGGTTGTCATAATTACTCCATTAATAAGTATTGGTTAAGGATATCAAAATCTTTTCTTGAATAAGTTACACTTTCAGCATGATCAATTATCGTTCCATCATTGTCTCCTATAAAATTAAGCGCTGCTTGTAAATGTTCAGTCCATAAAGTTGTTGCATATATTTCTTTGTCATTGACAATCTTTTGTGCTTCATATCGTTTCATACATCACCGTTATTAATAATTTTTGTAATGTCGTGCTTAGCTTTTACAACAGATAGCCTAACTAAATGTATTTGTTTTGAATAGGATTTCTTTTCAGAACTGGCTTTAATATATAGTTGACCTAACTCATAGTCTAACTTATCAAGTATACGTAATTTTTGTTTTAATTCATCCATCATTGCTCCTTAAAACATTCTGCAGATGGTTTACTACCATAGTTAGCATTTTTATGAGATGTAATTACCCATTGCTTCATTGATTCGCAAGTCTCTTTTGATAAAGAAGGTATGTGATACATATTTGCACCACCATCGCCAGTAATACCAATACCTAACATTACTACTAATATATAAGTGCTCATACACCCACCCATTCCTTATTCAATAGTACTAAGTTAACAGTGTAACCAAATTTTGTTAACAGATCTAATCGTTCAAATTCATCCTTAACATCTTCTAATCTAAGACCGCCGATACCACATCCTATCGCAGGAAAGAATATATCAGTGCCTTTTACAAAATTATTCATTGAGAGTTCTTGCAATCGTGCAAGTATCTCTGTGATACAGTTATGTATGTGTTCAACTTTAGCATCAGCACCTGGGAGTTCTTGTGTACATGCATTAGCAACCAAAATAGTATTAGTTGCTTTTGCCCAACTTACATACCCTGGTACAAGCTTACCTTTAACATGCTCATCAAAATAGGCATCATAAACACTAGGATATCGTTTTCGAATAAGACCAGCAACACCGGCACCAAAAGCACCACGACAATTGCACCCATGAATGATAACTGCTCGTCTCGATGCTTCTGCATATTCAAACATATCTCCATATAGAATATTCATTTTACGTACCTTTCAATAAGATTTTTAACCGCGGTGTATTGTTGTTCAGTAAATTGATAATCGTATGCAATAGTACCAAATTCATACATGCACCAATCACGATCAGTTAGTTGTGAGTACTCATCTGGATAATCTATATCTTCAGGTAACCCTGATGTATTAACCGCTTCTAATAGTTGCTTAACTTTGCCCATTTATCAACCCTTTATTAACATAATTATACTAGGCAACCAAATTAATATAAGTGCCCAGAACATTAAATCTTTGTACCAAGGTGTATGTTTTATACCAAGCAATGTGCATACATCTTTAACACTCATATCACCTAAATCGATATAGTGCACCTTTCGTTCTGGTTCAACAGGTACAGACTTATCAAGAATTTCTTTATTCGGTTTCCAATTGAACATCCAATCCGCATCTAATGGGCAAGGACCAGCAAACTCCGCACCAATTAGTTGAGACTGGACATAGTCTCTCCATTCTGGTTTGTCCATAAGCGGCCAATAGTCCCCCCATGCCATTACAGTAGAACTAGTTTCTTTTCTTGCTTCCTTCATTGCCCAAACAATAAACATATCGGCATTTTGTTTTAATTCAGGTGTCATGTTTATTCTCTTCTCTATATTCAGCTACAGTTTTTCCAAAATGTTCTTCAGCACAAGAATGACAAAACCATACACCACAGTAAAGACACTTATATGCTTTAACTAATGCTAATCTGCGCGAACATGGGCAACTTATTAGTGCCATTCGTATTGTAACACCCTCGCGTTCTTGTACTACAGTGTCTCTTAGTTGTTCTAAGACAGTATCACATGAAGAATCTATGTTCATCTTAACACTAGCATCTTCTTAATTTTATGTTGATCCATATAATCACGAATTATTAATCGCATTCCTTCTGGCCACCCATAAGGATTACTTTCATCACTATCACCATACCATACTTCCGTATTGTGACACTCCTGCATCATTAATTCATGATCAAACCAGTCGCACTGCTCATTCCATTGATAACCTATTTTGCAACCATGGGTCATCAAATCTCCAATGTCACATGTATGCATAGTTATAACTTCTCCGCTATATCATAAAGTTCGTGCATTACACCGGTGTTAGGAAATGCCCTGGTGATATCCATAATCTTATACTTTAGTTCGGTAGGGAAGTCGCGTTGGTTCCAAATAGCTAAAGGAACATCAATTCTGCACACATTACAGTGCACATTGCCATATACAATAACGAGGTCGTGTTTACCGCAGAACGCGCAATGTTTGAGGGAAGTAGTGTCCATAATCTTTCTCACATAATCTTTTAAAGGATACTTGGACATCATTAATATGAGGTCGCCAGTTATTACAATATTGCTCAAGACCATCAGTTAACCCAGTACTGTCGTACCGCGCTTTATAACCGCGTCTAAACATCTCTTTTTGTAGTAGGTTATATCTATTGACTAGGAACTGTAACTTGTCATAGAAGAAGACTACATGACCTGTCCCCATGGTATATCGTGTTGGAATCTTTACTTTGTGCATCGTACCAGCATCAACACGTTTACGACACAACCCAAATATCCTGGGTAACTCATGGTACTCTGCTACAAGATGCTTATTGGATAGTACTTCAGGATCTACAAGATTAATTCTAGTCATATCAGATTTGTTGTACAGTACTTTCGGTTACTGTATCATTATCCAGTCTCCACCCATCCAGGGCAATATAATTCAATCCCTTAATTAAGGCAATTGCTTCAGTAACGTTATCTGCAACAACAGTTACTTTGTGCGCTACTTCAACTGGTACATTCTGTTCTGTATATCTATAAAAGGCCATTATTTTCTCCATGTGTTATACGTAAACTATAAACAATTCGTATGTGGTATTCAGTATCTTATTACTGTTTTATTCATCTACAATCTCCCATATTTTCCATAAAGTAGTCGTTTGCCAGCCAGCTGTTCTAGAAGTAGCACCATCAGAAAAGCATGCTAGATAACCATCCTCATCGTACCCAGCAGAATAACGATATGTCCATTCTTTCTCTGGATAATCTTTAACTCTCACAAGAGTATCTTCTTTCGGTATGTATATAGGCTTCTTCGGCGCTACAAACTTTATCTCATCCCAAAATAATATTTGTGCACAACTGGTAAATTGTTTGCCATCTACAGTAAAAGATATAATACCACTATCATCGAATGTTACTAAAATTCGATATTCAAACTTGTCACGTATCTCTTCAATAGTACCCCAACCATGCGCAAAACTCCATACACGATCTCCAACTCCAGCGCTCTCAAATGTAGTCGTATTAGTCATAAATTACTCCTATCAAAAATAACCATCAGAATCTAGTTTACTCTAACTGATTCAAAAATCCACATACTAAACATATTACTAATATTAGTCTATCTATTCTATTGATATTACTTTCTGAACCAAATGCATTCATATTCCACAGATAGGTTAGTACCGTATAATCATATTGAATAAAGGATATAAGCAATCCAATCATTAATACTATTAAATGAGTACCAATATAATACACATGTTGTTAGAATAAATCCAATAACCTTTTGTAGAATACTAATTAGTATTTTATTAAACAAAATCAATACTTTATTCATCATATTTCTATTCATTTCTAAGTAGTTGATTTAATTGGAGTTTTTATGTGTAAATCTGTAAATAAGAAGATTTATATTTATGGGAGATTTTCACGGGCATTACATACATATGTCAATATATACGTAATTATTACTATTAGAACACGGATTTATTCTGGTCTGTTCTGGTTTATTCTGGTTTACACAAAACACTTAACGGGTCCTCTCACAACTAGGAGGCGCCCATGAGACTTATGTGTAATGTACGAGCATGCCTACACTAGCAATCACTGTGCACACAAGCGCAATCGCTAGACCTATGATGATATACTTCTGTTTCATGATAAGTTCCTCATTTTGCTTAATGATCATCTCAAGCGCATTGATCTTTTTCTGTTGATCTATATTCATATCAGCTCCTATAGTATTATTATATACCAGCAGACACTCTGGTTAAACATTATTTAATACTTGTGGGCGACCATGGGAAATACCTGACTGTATCTGGTGCACTATAAGCATCTTGAATATCTACTGAGCGCATCATTGCTGTTTGATATATACGATACCATACACAGCATGCTTCATGATATCCAAAACGATCTGTTGCTTCTGTAACAACTGATGCTACATGACCAATACAATAATAGTACCATGCCAGTAATATATAATAGAACACTTTAAGGTAACTCATGACCGCTTCTCTGCTATTGTAACAATGAATGAAAATAATAACCACACAATTGTATATATGTCACTGTTAGATGTGGTTGAAGTATTGTATATGCTACTGATTATAATGCATGACCATGCTGCTACTGCAGAATTGGTATTCATATCTGTAACTCCTTGATTTTATTAATAATACTTGTAACGATGCCATCAGTATCCTCACTAGTTACTTCATAGAACTCAAACAAACCATTAGGTCCTGCAACAACTTCAGTTTCAAACGCAAAGCTATCTCTGGTATTATTACGATACTCAGTATGGATCCATTTCTCAATATCTTTAACGATCTCTAACTGATGCTGTATACTAACACCTTTTAGGACTGCTTCATGTATCTTAGTTCTTTTCTGTTTGATTGGTACAGATATATTAACATTAGTATACAGTACATCACTAACAATCTCATGGTCAACTAACTGTACATTAACGTTAACAAGCGGCTTTGCCTTTACCAGATTATCACTAACAGCTTTTTGAGTTGCACAAAGCTTTGTATACTCCAGCACAACTTCTTTACATGCAGCTACTGGAACTGTTAACCGTTTACCTTTGTTACTAATACGATATCCATATTCATTAGTTGGTCTGATACGACCACACTGGTATCTCCATATTCTAGATAGCTTCAGTGGCTTCATAGTACCACTCTTGATACTGTATAGCCTGTTGTCTTTGATGTTAACGAAATATTCGGGGCATCTGTTTAATTCAACCATCCCTGGTACATTAATGCGGTGCTGATTTGTATTCATGTTGTCTCCGTGTTACTGTGTTGTCTGAGTACTCTGAGTGCTAAGAGTGTTCCTTGGGTAACACTCCTTGGGTCTATAGAAACTGGGGCATACTTGTGGTGGACCAGTTTAGGCATGCCTAAGTGTACCTAGTAATCCTTTAATTGTTTTCCTAGTAATCCTTTTATTAGAATTCACTCCTAGAATTTCTAAACTACATCTGCGTAAAAAATTGTTTTCTAGAAAAGTCTCAAAAACTTTTCACAGGTTTATATTCCTCATGTCCACATTGAATTTCTGATTTCGATTAACCGATACATCATGTCTTGATCTTCTTTAGCATATTGCTCTTCGATACTAGACATCTTATCGGATAGTTCTTTCCACACAGGATCTTTAGCGTTCCTGAATGAAAATCTTTTGCCAGCTGGTGTATTTGCTTTGGCCCATTCTTCTAAACCAGATGCCTTGTAAGCGCAGACCCTAGCAGGTCTGATATCTTTCCACCAAATGTAAAGCTCTTTGGTTTCCCTAGCGGCATCTGACTGACCCATACCACCGCCGTTAGGGCCGAGACTAATTTCCCAATCAAGATACTTTAGTCCAAGTTCTCTTGATCTGAATTTGAACCAACGCAGAAGTTTAATTCGTGGGTTAACCCAAAACGGTACAGGTGCTTCATTCCAGATAACCTCTGACCATGCTTTCTGAATCTCAACAAAATCAACCAGAATCGCGAACATTCCGTGGAGCATTAATGTTTCACACTCATGGAACTTACCTTTAGGTAAACCTGTATCAATCAGATGGATTCTGTCTATGAATCGGTTTCTGATGTACGTACGTGCTTCATGCAATTTATCAAGAGGATACATGACGATATCCTGGGCATTCCCTACGGCATTGATAAACATATTCAGATACGGATGATTGTTTTCTAGATCCGCATGGTATTCATCCCAATCTTCCATAGACCTACTGAGTTTTGTATACCCAGTTGGCTTACCAGTAACCATAGAGTATACTTTATCTACTAGGTTATGGTTTTTCCAGTATCTTGCGCGTAACATTATTAACCGATCCTGAACAGGTTAGAACTTTTAATTTTAATTGGAGAACACAACCAATTTCCTTTTGGATCTGGCGTAACACATACACCTTTTGTGCTGATCTTGGTAACTGTGCCTTGACGCATTCCGTATCCCTCAGATTTCCAGATTACTTTGTGCCCAATAAGTACCGGTTGTTTATCGTTATATAATGGATGATTCATAATTACCTCAGTGTTTTTAAATGACCGGTGACGATATTAAGGTTGTCAGACCAATCTGGTCCTATCGCCATGGTTGTACATGTATGAACTCCATTGAATACTGTATCTCCGTTGTCCGTGATTCTACAGTAGTTCATTCCAAGCTGTCTGCAACGATCTTCAATATTAAGCATCTCTTGCAGAGTTGGGCAATCCAGAACAATCTTTGTGAAGTCTTTTGTGATCCACTGATACAGTGCAGCATGTGGATCCATCTCTAAGGCCCAAGTAGAACCGAAGAAATCTTTTTTCATCATACCTAGGATAGCACCTAAAGAAGCATGAGCAACCTGGGATGCGATCTTACCAGCTCCCATCTCAATATCTGTGCGTACTAAAATTACTTGCTTTGGTTTCATGATATATTCCTCAATAAGATAATTAATTATAAACTATCTATGGTTCATATTAAACAAATTAATGCCGTAGAGTTTGCCCAGGTTTTCTATCTACATAATAGACTTCATCTTCACTTCCTCCGTTATGCAGGAACTCTGCGTTGGGGTTGCTGAGGTACTCCTCGATCATCTCAAGGTTGAACTTCCTGTCTGCCAGGCCATACAACGCCAGAATAATCAGGTCGAGCGCCGTCCTGTCCAGATTCAGGTAGTTGGTCTCACCATGCACGGACCGGATCTTCAACATCGGGGCGTACTCAAACTCAATCTTCCCGTCCGGGCCTTTCAACCGGTCTATCTGCGCCTTCACATAACTGCGGTAAATGTGCTCAAACGGTTGCGGTGATACTGGTACTGGAAGAGGAAATAGTTTTCTTAGTTCTTCTTGTACAATTCGCCTAACATCCGCTTCAGTCAACTGATGACTATACTTGGTGCCTTCACTCATTACTCATCTCCAAACGGATCATGCACTCCGTCATCTTCGATATCTAGAAACTCTTCATCTGGTCCATTCATTAAATCATACCAAGCATCGTCCCACTCAGCTTTCTTGTTACACCATGGAAATGGACATCTCCAAGTATCGTCAGCTTGGATCAGTTGCTTCATGTATTGTTCATATGAAAGATATTGTTCGCCGTGCTCTGGGCAAATAACTCTATATGGTGTTTGGTGTGTACTCATAGAAACCTCTTAGCAATCTCACTGGCTTCTTTACCGTCGTATTGCCCAGGAATGGTTTTTGCCAGATAAGTCATAACATTTTTCAGTTTAACATTGTCACCATCAGACATGATGTAACTTCTAATTACATCTTCTAATTTCTGACCAGTAATCTTCTCTGGCAGATACCCTTGTAGTACAGTTCTTTGAATCCGATCAGTATAACTATTAGTTGCTTTAATAGTTTCGTCTAATGAAGTTACCATCTTCTGAATAACCTTCAGACATTCTTCATCGGTAGGAGATCTCTTTTCAACTTTATTAGCCAGAGCAACAGAATCTGCAATTACACACCCAAGAATATTTGCTCTATCGTTATCTCTGTCTTTTCTGAAGTTCATGCGGTCTGCACAAAGCCTATCTATAAGTAACATAATACATTCCTCATCTGTATAGTATTATTATATCAAATCTGTGGTTCATGTTAAACAAAAAAGGGAACCAGAGGTTCCCTTCAGTAGACTCATTAAGTCTATTATGGAGCAATCAAATCAATGTATCCTTTTGCATACACATTGTGCCAGATTTGTCCAGATGTTTCTACACCAGTTCTGTCTGTATCAGCAGTACCTGTAATGTACATGCTTAACACATGATACCCAGGAGTCATAGGATCTTTTCTAAGAACCGCAGAATACTTTTCGGTTTCTGGTCGTGTTTGTACATAAGTAGTTCCAGCATTATATACTTGACATCCAGCAAGAGCACGTGCTTCCATTTGGAATAACGAATCAAGTTTAGATAATGGGCTCAGTACTACTTTATAGTTAACATCAGTAAATGGCGCATTGGTGAATTCATACCAAGTTCCATCTAGTGCCTGGGTAGGAGTTCTGATGTGAGCTGTTTTACCTTCGTCACCGAACAAATAAACTGTTGCAGCATTGAAGTTATAAGATGATACATAGTCATTCTTACATCCTTCCATTTGAACATTATCTCTAACGTCAACTGTCTGGAAACGTTTAGTTGCTTGATATGCACCAGCAGCATTCGCCAGACCGTCTTTCCAATCTGGAGTTAACGCCAATACAGTACATG
>ERZ650311.406-NODE-406-length-28106-cov-8.022816_pt1 | contig 28106 bp, 36 predicted proteins | sample MGYA00376247_ERZ650311 | MGnify/ENA primary metagenome ERZ650311 (study PRJEB26733, sample SAMN07839324) | wastewater metagenome | biome: small river; feature: stream; material: water | place: USA: North Carolina | collected 2016-07-28 ...
CGGTGTCGGTGTCGGGGGAGTGCGTCGCCGCGAGGATCGCAGCGGGTGACGGCGCGGGTCCGCGCAGGGCGCGCGGGGGCCGTCGGGGGTGGGTCAGGCGACGCCGAGCGCTGCGCGCGTCGCGCGGCCCGCGATGCCGTCGGGCTTGAGCCCCGCGCTCGCCTGGAACCGCGCGATGCGCCCCGCCGCGTGCCCCACGCGGCGTCGCAGCTCGGCGTCGACGCGCAGCGCGGTGACGCCCGCGGCGTCGCAGAGCGCACCGTCGGCGCGGATCGTCCACGTCGCCGCGAGCGCCGACTGGTCGAGCAGCCACGCGAGCGCCTCGGGCTCGTGGTGGTGCGACTGCGCGTAGAGGCACCAGCCCGGCCCTCCGGGTGCGACGTCGGCGCGGATCGCGCGGGCGCTCACCATCGCGGCCCACTGCCGCGCGGTGCCCTCGAGCCGCGCGCGGGCCCCCGACACCGACGCGCGCGACCCGTCGCCGGGGTCGGCGTACACCTGGGGGAGCGACACCGCGACGGGGCTCCCGTCGCCGTAGATCGCCCGCCAGGGCAGCGCGTGCGACCCGACGCGATCGTGGGAGCTCCATCCGAGCGCGAGGCGCCCCGCGGCCTCGTCGCGCGCGGCGTCGAGCACCACCTCGGTGCGCCGCTGCAGCGCGAGCACGCCCAACGGCTGGTTGGGCTTCCAGCCCGGCGCCCCCGCGCGGCTCGCGCCCTCGCCGTTGAACGAGAGCAGCTCGGCGCCGAGGTCGACGGCCGCGCGCACCCAGCCGCGCACGCGGTCGACGGCGCGCTGCTCGGAGAGCCCCGCGAGCTCGTTGGCGGGCGGCTGCACCCACAGCCGCGCACTCGGGTGCTCGCGGCGGATCATCTCGACGGCCGCCCGATCCTCCGCGCCCGGGTAGGTGTGCAGGATCACCCCGTCGGGCCTCACCTGCGCGAGGATCGTCAGCGCCGCCGCGAGGTCGCGCTGCACCGGGGCGCAGTCGCCGACGGTGATGAAGAGGCCGGGCGCGATCACGGCTGCCACCCGAGGCGCACGAGCGCCGCTTCGGTCTCCGCCAGGAGACCGCCGGGGTCTCCACCGAGCCGCAGCGTCTCCGCGTGCGAGCGCAGGATGCCGCGCGCCGTCGCGAGCTGGTCGGCGTCGAGCCGGTAGCCCTCGAGGGCGCGCAGGGTGTCGGCCTCGGCGTTGTCCACCGACGCACCGCCCCACGCGACGTCGAACGCGATGTCCGAGCCGTAGCACTGGGCCTCGGCAGGCCCGCGCACCAGGCCGAGGGCGTACGCGACGCACCACGGCACGCCCCCGCGGGCGATCTGCCCGACGTGCCCGAGCTCGTGGCGCCAGGTGCCCACGAGCGAGACGCCGTCGCGGAAGGCCGCCGGCGCGAGGCACACGAGCGGGCGCTCGATGCCGAGCAGCCGCACCACCGCGGCGAGCACGGGGCCCGCGCTGGGCACCTCTTCGAGCAGCGACAGGGCCGTCGACCCGACGCCCGGGAGCGTGCAGGACACGGAGTCACGCACGTGCTCGACGGCCCACCCAGCGCCGGAGACGGCGTGCACGGCGGCCATGCCGAGCACCACCGCGAGGCGCCGCGGGTCGTCGGGCAAGAGCACCTCGACGCCGAGGTCGGGGGCCTCGTGGTCGATGAGGGCGCGTGCGAGCCCGAGCGCGACCTCCTTCACGGCGCACCTCCGTCCGTCGGCGCCACGCACACCGCGACGCCCGCGTCGGTGAGCGCGCATCGCGTCGCGCACGCGCGCAGACCCCCGTCGGGGTACGGCGGGTCCGCGGGCCACCACCGCGCGTCGCCGGTCGCGTCGCGGCCGCACACCTCGCGGCGAGCGCCGTCGCAGCGCTGCGCGCCGGGGGTGCACCCCGAGGCCGGCGGCGCCGCGGCGGCGGTGAGCAGCGCGCGCTGGGTCGAAGCGCAGCGCGTCGCGAAGAGGCCCGCCGACACGAGCAGCGCCACGCCGAGCAGCCCCGCGCGGATGTGCCCGCGCTGGGGGTCGATGGGCGGTGGCGCCTCGGGGCGCGGGGGCATGGCGTCGTCACCGTGGCGCGCGTCGAGGCCCGGCGGGCGACGGCGCGAGAGGGCGTAGAGCGCGGCGACGGCGCCGAACGCGCCGAGCACCACGCCCGCGAGGAACGTGAGCATGTGGGGTCTCCCTCAGTCGTCAGAGGACACGATCAGCGCGACGCCGATCAACAGCAGCACCACCGCTGCGACGAGCAGCGCGGCGCACCACCAGGGCAGGGTCACGGTGCGGGCGCAGCCGCGCGGGTGTCGGTCGCACGCATCGCGCGCACGGCCTCCTCGACGTGCGTGCCGATGAGCGCGTCGAGGCGCGCTGTGTCGCCGTCGAGGGCGTCGAGCACGGTCTTGCACGCGAGGGGCTCGAGCGACCGCACCCGGGCGACGGCGTCGGCGCGCACGGCGGCGGCCGTGGCGGCGTCCCACACCCCCGGGCGGCCGGGGTTCTTCAGGCCGTCCACGTCGCGCTGAATGTCGGCGGCGACGGCGCGCGCGCGGCGGGCGATCACCTCGACCTGCAGGGTGTAGGCGCGGGCGGCGACGTAGTGCTTCACCTGCATCCCGATCCACAGGCCGATGGCCGGCAGGGCGGTGGTGAGCAGCGCGGCGAGGGTCTGCACGAGGGCGTCTTTCATGGGGTCTCCGTGGCGGCCCGGCGGGCGCGCAGGGTGTCGATCGCTCGCGCGAGCACGTCGGGCGAGAAGGGCTTGGTGAGGTGCGCGTCGACGCGGGCCTCGCGCGCGATCTGCGGCAGCTCGTTCGGCGTGACGCCGGTCACCAGCACCACGGGCGTCGACGCAGGGAGCGCCGCGAGCACGTCGAGGCCGGTGATGCGCGCGTGCCCGAGGTGCAGGTCGAGCACGGCCACGCCCCATGTGCCAGAGCCAGCGAGCTGCAGGGCCTCTTCGGCGCGCTGCACCACGCGCACGGTGGCGCCGCCGTCGAGGTGCGCGCGCAGGTACGCGCCGAGCTCGCCGGCGAACGGGTCGTCTTCGACGAGCAGCACGTCGGCGCGCGGGTGCCTGCGGGTGATTCTCTCGCTGCGCATCGCCCGCGGGGCGCGCGGGTCCATCAGGCGCGCCACCTGCGTCTGCAGCCGCGAGAGGGCGGCGTCGAGATCGGCGCGGGCGCGGTCGTAGGCCGTGGCGGTCACGGCTTGGCCCCGCGGGAGGCCCTCGGCGGCGGCGCGTGCGTCGAGAGGGGGGTTGCGCGGTCGAAGGTCTCGCGCGCGTCGGTGAGGGCCTCGGCGACGCCGGAAAGGGCCGTTGCAGCCTCGGTCACCTCGGCGATTTTCGGGATCATCTGCCCCTGGAGCGCCAGCATCTCGCCCGCGTGACGTTCGGCCTGCGAGAACTTCTCCGCGGAGTGCCGTTCGGCGTCGGCGTGGCGCGCGGCGGCGTCTGCGAGCCGTGCCGTGTGCAGGCGCATCACCTCGCGCACCGTGACCACGAGGGCCCCGGCGAGGACGAGCACCACCGCTGCGAGGATCACGGACGCGGGCGCGCGGCCGAGGCGGTCGGCGGCGTCGAGGGTCGACGACACCTGCGCGAGCAGCGCCCCGGCGCCGTCGATCACGACGTCACCGTGCGCTCGACGACGGCGCCGACAGGGAGCGACGCCGCGGACGTGGTTGAGCCGCGTGAGCCGTCGGTCGCGCGGTAGTAGAGAGTGACCACGGCCGCGACGCGCGCCGAGGTGCCCACGAAGTTGCGCGCGAGGCGCCAGCCGATGCCGGGGATCGGCGCGGAGAGCGCGGTGCCGGTGTAGGTCGCCATCACTGCACCACGGTGGTCGAGTCCCAGGGGAACCACGCCTGGTCGCTGCGCTGGTAGTAGCTACCGCCGATCTGGAGCACGTCGCCCGTGATTCGCGAGGTCGCCACCGTGCCAACGTAGTTCTGCGAGGAGACGCCGATGCCGCCGCCCTGCGTGCCGCCGCGGCGCGCGTAGACCACCGGAATCGGCTGCTCGCCGCCGCCGTAGGCTTCGGTGCCGAGTTCGTTCGAGGGCACCGCGCCGACGGAGACACACCAGTAGGTGAGCACGCCCACCGGGCGCCACGCGGCGCTCCCCCCGCCGTGCTGGCAGCGCTTCACGGGCACGCCGCTCGACGCGGTGTAGCTCGCGGCGGAGAACTGTCCGAGGTAGGTGAAGCTGCCGTAGTCGGTGAGGACGTTCGACGCGTGGTAGGCGCAGCGGTAGACGATGGGCTGCGTGTCGCCCGAGGGGTAGGAGCCGGCGAGCAGCGGGTCGTGCTGGATCAGCGTGCGGGTGCCGCCGCTCGCGCCGGTGGTGAAGGTCTGGAGCGTCCAGCCGTTGAGCGAAGAGTCGGTCTCGACCTCCAGCCGGTACGTGCCGTCGGTGCCGAACAAGGCGGCGCCCGTGGGCGAGGCGTCGGTGCCAGAGCCGTGGATCACCAGCTCGTCGGAGGCGCTGGGCGTCGTCGTCGCGCCGGGGCTCGTCACGAACCCCGCCGAGGGGCTCACCTTCACGCGGTAGGTGACGCTCGCGACGCTGACGACCTGCACGCACCACTGCTGGCCGCCGGGGGACTGCACGACGAACCACGCGCGGTCGTTGCCGAAGCCGCCCGCGCCCGATGCGCCGGTCGTCACCTGCGCGCCGGAGGACGAGTAGGTCGTGCCGTCGGAGTCCTTGGTGACGGTCCACCCCGCGGCGACGAGCCGCGTGCGGAGCTTGTGCATCGCCACGCACGAAGTGGCGGGCGTCGAGTGATCGCAGGAGAGGGCCATTGTTTCAGCTCCAGGTGACCTTGATGTTCGCGGAGAGCAGCGTGCAGTAGTGCGAGGTGGTCGAGCCCGACACGCTCACGCGCAGCTCGTAGACGTGGCTCGCACCGGGGAGCGTGACGCTCGTGGTCGAGCGCGTGGGCGCGGTGGCGCTCACGGTGATGGTCGCGACGGTGGACCCTGCGGTGATGTCGTAGAGCGTCACCGTCGCGGTCTGGCCGCTGACGACGCTCGCCGTGAGGTCGAGGATCCAGGTCTGCGTGCGTCCGGTGACCGCGCTCTCGGTCGAGTCGTAGGTGCCGCCGCCGATCGCGCGCGTGCCCTGCGTCGCGTCGACGGTCTGGCCGCTCGCGAGGGGCAGGTATCGCGGGCCGTCCTGCACGCGCATCGCCGCGCGCTGCGCCGCTTCGTCGGCGGCCGTCAGCACCGCGCGCCCCGCTGCCGTGGAGTCGCTGATGCCCGACACGTCGGCGACGGCGATCGCCAGCGCCGTCTTCATCGCCGCGGCGCTGCGGTCCTGCGAGAGGTCGAGGCCTGCGATGGTGCGCGTCGTGGGGACGCCACCCGCACCGCCACCCGGCTTGAGCGCGGTCACAGCGGCTTCCTCAGGAAGTCCACCGTGGTGGTGCCGGAGCTCGTGAGCCCGTAGATGGTCGCGCTACCGTCGCAGTGGAACACCGCGCTCCCGCCCGCGGGCACGACGAACTGCCCGGTGACCAGCGCGGCGCCGCTCGACGGGATCGACACGCCGCTGCCGATGCGCAGGTACGCGGCGACCGCGCCACCGTTGTAGACCTCGTAGGCGCCGTTCGCGAGTGCGATGCTCCCGGGCGTGGTGGAGATGTCGAACCGTCGGTGCTCCGTGTCGGCGCCGAACGGGAGCACAGCGATGCGCTCCGCGAGCGATCGGTGGATCGTCATGCGAGTGACTCCGTGGTTGAGTGTGAGGGGTGAGTGTCAGGGGCGCTTTGCGCAGCCCGCGAAGGCGATGAACACGATCATCGGCGTGCGGATCGTCGAGCCGGTGGCGTTGTAGAGCTTGAGCGCGCCGTCGCTGGGATCGACGTAGAGCCAGAGGTTGGTCTTGATCTCCATGGCCCACGACGTTCCAACCGCGGGCACCGGCGGGTTGCCGGCGCTCGGCGGGTTCACGCCGCCCGCGTCGAGCGCGCCGAGGCCCGAGTAGCCGAGGAACACCGACGGAGCGCCCGCGGCGTCGAAGGTGTGGTCGTTCGTGCCGCCGGGGTACTGGCCCGCGCCGGCGAAGGTGCGCACGACGCCCCAGAACACGCGGTCGGTCCAGGCGCTGCCCGTGCCGGTGGTGAGCACCAGCGGGTCGGAGAGCGTGTCGACGACGTCGACGACCTTGTCGCACACCGTGATCAACGTGCCGGTGGTCACGTCGGCCGACGCCTGGAAGACCCGAAGCTCGGCGCCCTTCTTCATGCCGGTGAGGTCGCCGTGCGACGTGGCGCGCGCCGCGGCGGTGAGCTCCTGCAGCGTGTTGAGCATGACCGCGCCGACCTGATAGCCCTCGGCGAACGTTTCCAGCTTGTCCATGATGATCCTGGGGGTTGCGGGTGAACCTGAACGAGTGACGGGGCTTGCGCAGGTCGGGGGCCTCGGGCGTAGCGTGGTGGGCCGATGCGACCTCTTGCCTTGCTCGCCGCGATCCTCCTTGCCTGCGCCGGTGACCCTCTGCCGCTGCGCGACTGCACCCCCGGCGTGACGCTGCCGTGCGCCTGCGTCGGCGGCGCCAGCGGTGCTCAGCTCTGCGACGCCGACGGGCGCGTCAACGCCTGCGTGTGCCCCGACGCGGGGGCCGCCGACAGCGCCGTCGACGTGCTCGATGCCTCGGCGCCCGACGTGGTGACCGTCGACACGCCCGACGTGCCCGACGTGCCCTCGGTGCCCATCGACGTCGTCGATGTGCAGCAGCCCGACGTGGTCACCGTCGACGCGCCGCCCATCGACGCCTGCAGCTCGATGACGCCGGCGAACTGCTGCGGCACGTCGTGCCCGATGCGTCCGCACGCCAGCGCGGCGACCTGCACCGCCGGCGTGTGCGGCATCGTCTGCGCAGCGGGGTTCGGCGACTGCGACGGCAACCCGACCAACGGCTGCGAGGTCGACCTCGCCACGTCCGTCGCCAACTGCGGGGCCTGCGGTGCCGCGTGCCGTGCAGCGCCCACCGGCGACGCTGCGGCATGCGCGTCTGCGAGGTGCGGGCTCCGGTGCATGCGTCTCTACGCCGCCGACTGCGACGGCGACATCGCCAACGGCTGCGAGGTCGACCTGCTCACCAACCGCAACCACTGCGGCATGTGCGGAGGGGTGTGTCCACCAGGGCGCTCGTGCAGCGGCGGCGGGTGCTGACCGTCACCGCTTCGTCCAGCCCCACCCTTCGACGATCTCGTAGACCGCGTTGATGCCGCGATCCATCAAGTCGTAGAGCGCCGCGTCGCGCGCGCCCGAGAACTCCTGCACGAACTGGTCTGCCTCGATCGACTGCACGAGGCCCACGCCGGGGACGATGAAGTAGAGCCGGTCCTGCGACTCGCGCCAGCGGATGCCGACCGCTCCGGGCGCGACTTGGTCGACCACGCCGAGCTTCGTTGACCGCGTGCGCCACACCGCGCCTGTGGTGAGGTCCCCGCGGTTCTCAGACTTCACGGCCTCGTCGTCGGCTCGCATCTGCAGGTCGCGCGCGGTCGCGCCGGCGTACACCACGTCGCCGTCTTCCTGCTCGGGCAGAGCGAGCGCCACCCTCGAGAAGAGTTTCATGTCTGCGATCGTCACAGAGACCTCACTGTCAGGTAGGCCAGGTCGACCATCGCCTCGTCGACGGGCAGCACATCCGCGACGGGTACGGTCACCGTCGCCGCGAGCACCGTCGGCACGCCGGTGATCACCGCCGCGGCGAGCGCCGAGAGGTACACCGCCGACGGCGACACGGAGTCAGGCGAGGGGTGCCGCGCGCTCGCAGCGGGAGACCCTGTGTACTCGCCGGGGCCGAGCGAGTCGATGTAGGCGATCGTCGCCTCTTTCACCGCGCTGTAGTTCGGCGGCCGCGGCAGCACCACATGCACCGGGATGGGCGCGCCGCCCATGTCGGCGACGCTCCACGTCGTGAGGCCCGTGCCGCCGTTGTAGCTGCCCACGCCGAGGTTCACCTGCGCGTAGCCGCCGCGGATCACGCTCGAGCCCACGCGCACGAGGGCGTTCTTCGAGTTCTTCGCGGTGTGGTCTCCGTTCACCACGAGCGAGGTGCTCGTCGACGACGAGTGCACCGTCATGCCCGAGTCGTAGACCCATGGGAACGCCGAGCCGGTGGCGTTCTTGATCTGGATCTCGAAGGAGCGCGCGTCGGCCTGCGGCGTCTTCACGCAGTAGTTGCCCTGCGGCAGCGACGCAGGCCGCCACTGCCGCCCGGTGGTCGTCACGTTGAGGTCTGCGTCGCGATCGCCCTCGATGTAGTCCTCGATCTGCGTGCACCGCTCGCCAGGGCCCGCGGCGCCGCCGATGGTGAACCGACCGTTGACGGGCTCGTCGACGCTCTCGTTTGCGGGGCCCACCGCGAGCACCGTCACGCACCCCAGCGTGTGCGGCGTCGAGACGCCCGGGTACGATGCCGGCGGCATCGCCAGCGGGTACACGAACGCGTCAGCGACGCCGGCGACCTCGCGCACCTTCTCTCGCCAGTCCGCGCGGTTGCCAGACGCGGGGCGCTCGCGGCGCCGCTCGAGCAGCCGGCGACGCAGCACCTCGTCGCGCTCACGCTCGGCGCCCTCGCGGCGGTTGGTCGTGGTCGCGCTGACGGTGCCGGTTGACGCGAAGCCCGTCGGCGGTGACGACCACGTGAGCACCGTGCCCGTGGAGATGCTGCCGAGCGCACCCGCGCGCTCGCACTCGACGAGGATCACCGCGGCGCCGCCGCTGTCGGTGGTGACGGACGTGAGCGTGGTGCCGTCGGGGGAGATGGGGTTGTACCGCAGACCCGAAGCGCTCGTGAGGTAGGCGCCGCCGAGCGGCGTGCTGGCGCTGCTCGGGCCCGAGAGCGTCACGTGCCGACGCGCGGTCACCGAGCTCTTGCGCGCGGTGCCGTCGTCGCGTGCCCAGTCGTCGAGGCCCCCGCCCGACGCCTTCGCGATCAGCACCTGGTTGGCGTTGAGGCTCGCCTGGATCTCCAGACCCTCGAGCATGAGCGACAGCGCGTCGGCCTCGGCGTAGGCGTCGGAGTCGCGATCGATCGCGAGGTCTGCGCCGCGCAGGCGGTACGACGTGGCCCACGACGAGAGCAGTTCGTCGCGGATCGTGGCGGCGGAACGGGCAGTGAAAGGCATCGTCAAGTCCCCAGGGCGTCGCGGTCGGTGAGGCTGTCCGGGTCGTCGCAGAAGAACCCGACGTGCGCGGCGAAGGTCACCGCGGTGTACGCGGGCACCTGCTGCCGCAGGAGGCCGTAGAGCTTGCCGCGCGTGTACCCGATGCGGTCGAGCTCGGCGTAGTCGCTCGTGCGCAACACGAACACGAGGCGCCACACCGCCGTCGTGTCGGTGTGCGCGACGCGGCGCGCGAGGATCTCGTGCACCGTCAGCGTCGCGAGCGTCGAGGCCGAGTAGGTGAGCGCGTCGGGCGTGCCCTCGAAGCGCGCGCGGGCCTTCGCGGTGAGCGCGGCCTGGCGCTGGTCTAGCGGGAGCCCCTCGTCGGTCGGGAGCCCGAACTCGCCCTCGAGCTCGGCGAGGAGCTCCGCGGCCGTCGGCGGGTGCACCTCGGCGACCGAGTCGCGCTGGCGCTGCCACGCGTAGGCGATCACGGCGCCGAGCGCTGCGAGGTCGTCGGCGCGGTGCGAGTCCTTCGCCGCGTTGCCGTGCGCGGGACCGAGCAAGAGCGCGAGCTCGCGCGCGAAGCGGTCAGCGGTCGAGCCGCCGACGGGGATCTCCCACGTCATCGGTCACCCCGCGGGTAGGTGATGGTCGTGTCGACAGGCTCGCCGTTGCGCCCGCGGCACTGCACGCGCACCAGCATGGCCGCGTCGCCGAGCGGCGTCACGTCGCGCTTCGCGGTGACGACGAGGTCGCGCAGCGCGCCGGTCTGCACGTAGCGCGAGAGCGCCGCCGTCGCCGCCGCGCGGTACAGGGCCTCGGCGTTCGGGCGCGCGTTGTCGATCTTGCTGGTGTCGATGCCCCACGATGGGTCGCGCGCCGCGGTGCCGAGCGGCGTGCCCAGCGTCGCGGTGACGAGCTCGACGGACGGTGAGCCAGCGCGCCACGAGCCGCGCGCATCGTCGAAGCGCACGTCGCGGGTCACCGGGTCGTACTGGCGAGCAAAGCGCGTCACGTGATGGTCCCGGTGAGGTCGACGGGCGCAGCGGGGATGCCGGCGCCGAAGGCGTTGGCGGGCACGGTGACCTTCACCTCGGCGTTCGCAGCGAGGTGCGCCACCACCGTCGCGGCGATGGAGTACGCGAGGGCCTTCACGCTGTTCGACTGCGCGGTGGTCATGGGGCTGGAGAAGCCCGAGCGCGTGTCGCTCGTGAGCGAGTCGTAGATCAGGTGAGAGAGCCCTGTGGTGCACCCGCTGTCGCCTGCGTCGAGGGCCATCGTCGTCAGCCTTTCGCGTGCGCGGCGCCGGTGCCTGTGAGGATCACGCCGCCGAGGGCCACGCCACCGGGCGGCGCCGGCGACGCGGGGCCCGTCGTGCCGGGGACGTAGGTGAACACCACCGGGTACGGACCGGCCGTCGCGACGAGGGTGCCGACGTTGAGCGAGTCCTCTTCGCGTGCGATGCGCTTCGCGCCGCCGTTGAGCACGATGTCGCGGCCCGACGCGGCGGTGACCTGCACGTCGCCGCTCGACGTGATCACCACCGTGGCGCCCTTCGCGGTGAGGGTCACGCCGTCGGTGCGCATGCGCAGGGCCACGGTGACGTCACCGCACGCGAAGACGCGCGTCTCGCCCGCGTCGAGGTCCGTGGGGAGCCTGGTCTTGTCCCAGACCTTGAGCACGACAACCTCGTCTCCGAGCTCGACCCCCAGGGCCCGCAACGTGCGCGCGACGACGGGCCGCGCGGCGACACCGAGCTGCTGGATGAACTGCGCGCCCTGCTCGTCGGCTCTGGCCGCCGTGGCGTCGTCGCCCTCGTCGCCGTCTCCGCGCAGCTGCACGCCGAGGAGCTTCGACGTCGTGTCGAAGACCGCGCGGGTGATCATCGCTCGGAGGATCATACGGAGGGGTCCGGTTCGATCACGAGGGCGCCGCGCGGCACCAGGCGCACCGCCGCGGTGGTCGCCGCGGCGCGCGAGCGCTTCAGCGTGACCTGCGTGATGAGGCAGTCGCCGTGCACGCCCGTCACGTCGTCGTCGACCCGCGCCATCCCGTTGATCGCGTAGAGGTAGCCGCCCTGGCCGAACCCCTGCACCGTGTACTCGTGCACGTCGAAGCCCGCCATCGCCTCGGCGATCTCGCGGCGCGCGCGCTGGGCACAGGTGTCGACGGTGCGCGCGCGGTCGTCGCGGATGTACCGAGGCCGCCGGGGCTGCGTGCCGGCGACGCGCGGGTGCGCGAGGCCCTCGTTCTCGATGCGCGCCCGGAGCCGCGCATCCTCGCGCGACGCGACCGCGTCGTGACCGAACACCGTCACGTCGCTCGGCACGCGCGACACGTCCGTCGTGCGGCCGCCCGAGAGGACGTTGCCGGTGAACCGGGTCTCGGCCTCGACCCAGCGGCGGGTGAACGCGTACCGCACCGGCGCGTCGTACGCGGGCCGGTCGATGACGAGGCCCACGCCGCCGCCGCAGGGCGCCGAGTAGAGCAGGTAGCCGTGCCGCCGGCAGAGCTGCTGCGCGAGCTGCCACACGCGCTCGCCGACACGCACGCGGAACTGGTCGACGCGGTGCGCGCGGTGGCCCCGCGCGGTCGTCGTAGTACGGGTCCCAGGGCGTGCGCCCGCGAGAGCGTTGCGGGCGGCCTCGGCCTGCGCGCCGACGACCACGTTGACCCCGAGCGGCGCGAAGAGGCGCTCGAGGGCGTCGACGAGCGTCACGTTGCGCAGCGAGAGCGCCGGGTCGGCGTCCGACTCCTGCGCGACGGAGACGTAGTCGCGGCCGGTGATCGTGAGCGGCGACCCTTCGTGCGAGGCCGTTGGCTTCACCGCGGAGATGAGCCCGCGCACCTGCACCGCGCCGTCGACGGCGACCTCGATGGTTTCGTCGCAGAGCAGGAGGGGCCACAGGTCGGCGCGGGGCCACGGCGCCATCGAGGCCGTGCGCCACAGCGTGAGGGTGAAGGGAGAGCTCGGCGCGAGCAGGTCGTGCGTGATCGACACCTCGTCGGTCGAGCCGATCACGACCTGCTGCGCACCCACGCGCACCTCGATGCTGTGCGTCTGCACCGTCACGGTCAGATCACCAGCACCATGCCCGCGGGGATGAGCAGCACGTCGTCGATGGCGTTGCGCTCGGCGAGCTCGGCTGCGCGCGACGCGTCGCCGTAGGCCAGCACCGCGGCGCGGGCGAGGGTCATGTCTTCGGTCAGCGTCAGGGTGCCCTGCGCGTCGAGGTATCGGGCCTGCGCCTCGACGAGCGCCGCGCGGGCGCGGGTGAGGCTCACCCGGGTGTCGTGCCCGGCGGTGACCAGCCCAGCGGGGTCTTCGAGGCGCTCGGTCACGGCCGTCACGACGTCGGCGTAGGTCGCGACGGCGTCGGCGCCCGTTCGCACCGCCCCCTCGAGGTAGTCGAGCGCGGCGCCGACCTGCTCGGCGACCGACGCCAGGCCTGCTCCGCCGGGCACCGAGACCGCGGAGGTGTCGGCAGACTCGGCGGCGACCGTCGCCGCGACGTCGGGCGAGGCGTTGCGGGCGAGGGTGAGCTCGAGCCCCTCGGCCTCGCCGCGCTGCTCGGTCCAGGTCACCTCGAGGTCGAGGCCGTCGGGGCGCGTCGGGTCGATGCGCTCCTTCCACGAGTCGAGGTGAGCCGTAACGAGGCCCCAGGTCGGGTGCGTGAGCAGTCCCTCGGGCGTCGAGAGCGCCGCGCGCAGGCGGAGGTAGGTCTCCGGGTACAGGCGCTCGGCGCCCGTCCAGCGGATGCCGTTGCGCAGGGGGATCGTGACGGAGAACACCTTGGGCTTCTCGCCGGTGGTCTCGACGTCGGCGCCGCGCTGGCCGTAGGCCATGTGCCGCGCGGAGTCGTGTCCGCCCTCGGTGGCCGTGTCGGTACCCGGGAACTCGACGCCCTCCCAGGCCCACGCCGTCAGCGAGTCCGAGAGCGCGCTCACCGGGCACCTGCCCGCGCGACGGTCGCGGCGTGCACCGCGTCGTGCTGCGACACCGTCACCGTCGCGGACTGCATGCCGTCGCGCACAGCGTCACGGACCGAGCGCGCGAACTCCGTGTAGAAGTGGCTGCTGAACGGGTTGTCCGACTGCTGGTTGTGGCCCAGCGCGCGGTTGATGCCGTAGCCGATGCCGAGGCCCGCGCCGGCGCTCGCGAGCACCAGGGCGCCCGTCGTGCCCGCCGCACCCGCGCCACCCATCGCCGCGACGCGAGCCGCCAGCGGCACCGCGAGGCGCGCAGCCGCCGCGGCGCCACCGCGTGATGCCAGCGTCGTAGCGAGTGACCCGCCGACCCCGAGGGCGGCAGAAAGACCGGCACCCGCTACCGGGTTCGCCGTGGTGAAGTCGTGCATGCGGTTGGTGAGCGACACCAGGGCGCTCGTGTTGTCGGTGAGGGCCCGGGTCTTGGACTCTTCGGCCGTAACGATCGCGGTGTTCTGCTCGTGGTCGACGAGCGATTGCCCCTCGGCCAGACGCCCCTCGGTGAAGCTCGCACCCGTCGCACGCATCGCCTCGACCCGCTGCGCGATCGACTGGCCGTTGGTGGTCTGCGAGGCCATCGCGTTGATCAGCCGACGCTGCTGCGCGTCGAGCACCATCGGCGCGCCGGGGCCGCCCGGCGAGAGGATGTTGGCGACGGCGTTCGCGTTGCCGTCGAAGCCCTGCACGAGCGAGCTCATCAGCCCGATGGCGTTGCGGTCGCGCAGCACGTGGTGCCCGCCCTGCGTGTCGAAGAGCTGGCGCGCGAGGTCGTCGCGCCCAGCGCCGTGCAGGCGGCCGTAGAGGTTCTCGGCCATGCGCGGGTTCTCGACGCTCGACCGCATCTTCGCGAACGCGTTGAGCGAGTCGCGCGGTGTGAGGCCAGCCGCGGCGCCGATCTCACCGAGCGCCATCGTCTCGGCCACGGCGTTGCGTACCGCCGACGAGCGCTGCGCGGGTGTCTGGCTGGCATTCGTCACGCGCGCGATGTTCTGCATGAGCGGCCCGAGCGCCGCCGCGCTGAGCGTCGAGAGCTCGATGCTTCCGGCCTGCGCCATGCCGGTCAGGGACATGATGGTCGATCGCTGGTCGGCGCCGCGGATGCCCTGCTGACCGAGCATCCCAGCGACACGCATCACCTCGCCGGGGTCCTGGTAGCTGTTGCGAGCGAGCGCCATCAGCTCGACCTGGTGCTGCAGGTTCCGCATACGCTCGCCGGCGTTGCCACCGGAGAGCACCGAGAACTGCGTCTGCGACGCGTTGAGCGCCGATGCGACATCGGCCATGCGCAGGCCGCGCAACCGGCCCGTCTGCGCGGTGACCTCGTGCTCGATCTGCTGATACATCGCCCGCGCTTCGGGGCCGCGAACGCCGGCCTGGAAGAACGCCGCGTTGAGCGTGTGCTCGGCTCCCGCGCGACGCTCCCGCGCCGACTGCGTCTCGTTGTAGAGCTGAGACCCAGCCTGCCCCGCGGCGCGCAGGGCCGTCTCGATGCCGCGCCCGACGCGCGAGCGCACACCGCGTTCGAGTTCCTCGCGCCGGCGGGTCTCGCGCTGCGTCGCGGCCGTCTTCGCCGCCTCGGCGCGCTCGTGCTCGACCACCATCGCGTGCGCGAGGTCTTCGACCTGGCGCTGCTCCTTGGCCGTCAGCTCACCGCGCTTGCCGAACTCCTTTTCGAGCACAGCCGTCGCGCGGTTCGTCATGATCGCGTAGAGCGTCTCGCTCCGTCGCCGCGCGTCGTCGACGAGCGCGAGCTGGCGTAGTCGGTTGCGCGTGACGAGCATGTCACTGCGCTGCACCTCGTCGGCGGTCTGCCGGGCGTTGGTGCGGTAGCCCGCCTCGGCGGCCGCGCGGGCCCGCAGCGTGCGCGAGGAGCTCGCGGCGAGCAGCCGCTCCACGTCGGTGAGCAGGGACGCGACCTGCGCCCCGCCCTCTGCGCGGATTCGGAGTACGGCTTCGCCCACGGTGTGCTCTTAGCTCTTCGGAGGGTGCCAGTGCCGCGGGGGCAGCACGCCCGCGGCTTCGAGGTGGTACTCAGCCCACTCGTCGGTCAGGTAGTCGAGGAGCTGTCGGGTGTCGGCGGGGTGTTCGCCACCAGGGCTCGCACGATGCGTCGCAGCGAATCGACGGCGCAGGACGTCAGCCACGTGTCGAGCACCCCATCCGCTTTTCCCAGGTCGCGCACCAGCCGCGCGAGCTCGGCGTCTTCGGCCGGCGTGTGCGCTTCGAAGCGCTCGACCTTGAAGTCGGCGAGCGCCGCGACGAGCGCCTCGCGCTGCGGGCCCGAGATGGACTCGCGCAGCTCATCGGAGCTCTCGACGAAGGCCATCTCCGGGTCCGCGGGGTCGCGCAGCACCAGGGCGAGGAGCTCGAGCTCGCGCTCGCGCTTCGCGAGGGCGGTCTCCTGCGCGAGCGACAGGTCGAGCGCGCTCAGCTTGAAGATGCTCGTCAGGCGCTGGCGCGCCTGCACGTCCGCGCGGCTCTCCTCCTCCTCGTTCGGGCACCAGAGCGCGACGCGCGTGCCCTCGAGCCCGGGGAAGTCGATCACCTTCGCGGGCCGCCCGCCGAGGCGGGCGAGCGCGCGGGCGAGCGGCGAGTCTCCGTCGTGCTTCGCGGCCATCGGTCAGCCCGGGTCCTGCTCGTCGCCCTCGATCTCGAAGCTGAACTCGCCCTTGCCCGGGGCGGCGCTCATCTTGATCGACGACACCTTGCCCTTGACGGTGATCGTGTTGTTGCCGACGACGACCTTCCACGTCACGTCGGTCGAGAGTCGGTGCCAGCGCCGCACCTTCAGCACGTCGGCGCCGGTCTTCGCCACCGCGTGCGAGATGGTGATCTTGGCCATCGTCGGGTCGCTCTTCACCTCGCCGGTGTTGCCGCCGGTGGTGACCACGCGCGTCGTGGGGCCGCCCACGCTGACCTCGATGTTGGTCGCGTCGCCGAGCAGCGATCCGTTCCCGAAGAACCGCCCGCCGCCGCTGAATTCCTTGCGTGCCATGGTGCTCTAGTCCTCTCTCGCTCAGCCGACCTGGCTGACCGACACGACGAAGCTGTGGAAGTGCGGGATCACCTCGATGGGCACCGAGGCGACGGCGACGGTGTTGTCGAGGTTGTTGATCTCGACGGCGACGTCGGCGGCGTGCGCGTTCACGTTCTGCAGCAAGCCCTCGGCCTCCATCTCGCGCAGGATCGAGAGGATGTCGTCGCGGATCGCCGACGGCCAGATGACGAACGGCGAGCTCGGCGTCTGGTCGGGGTCCGTCGGGTTCGCGGTGAGGTTCTTGTCGCCGTAGTTCGTCGCCGCGAACGCCTCGATGCGGTCGGCGACCTCGTCGGCGACGCGCACCTTCGACGGGTCGATCACGAGGTAGCTCGTCGCGCCCGACGCCGCGACGGTGCGCGTGGTCACCGGGCGCACGACCTCGGCGTAGCCGGGGTTCAGGCGCGAGGCGGCGAGGGGTGACAGGCCCGCGGCGAGGTCGGCGGCCTGCTCGGTCGTCGTCTGGTAGTCGGCGAGTTCGGGCGCGTAGATCGACGGGTAGAGCTGCAGCGCGTTCTGCTTCGCGTCGAGGTACTGCGCGATGCCCGGCAGTCGGCCGTCGCCGTAGATGTGCGCGGCGACGTAGGCCGCGGCGATCTCGCCGGTGCCGTTGTGCGCGCCCTTCAGCCGCATGATCTGCACGCGCGGCTCGTTGGCCGCCGTCGCGTCGCCGCGCGCCGTGCTGTTGCTCGGCTCGATGCTGCCGCACACCGCCACGCGGCGGCGCCCTTCGGCGATGGCGCTCGCCGCGGCGACGTGGGTCTTTACGAGGCCGCGGTTCGTGTCGTCGTTGCAGGCGCAGACGAGGAAGTCGAAGCGCGCCGCGTACACCGCCCCGAGGGCCGCGGTGAAGTCGTCGGCGCCCGCGCCGGCGGTGGCAGAGTCGGTGCCGAACCGCCCGTCGACCTTCGTCGCCGCGCTCCCGCCGTTCAGCGCGACGGTCATGGCCACGGCGGCGGTGCCACTCGGCGCGATCTCGCAGACGACGCGCAGGTCGTTGCCGCGCGGTCCGACCTGCGCGGCCGTGAGGGTGACGGTGCCCGTCGACACGCCGGCCGTGCAGGGCAGGTCGGTGTAGAGGGCGATCATCGCGTTGACCGCGCTTGCGACCGTCGAGGCGGTGTCGCCGACGCTGATCACGACCTCGGGCAGCCGGCGCCCCGCGATGCGCAGGCGCACCACGCCGGCGGCCGTCGCGGTCGTCGCGAACGCGAGCGTTGCCGTCGCCGCAGTGCCGCTGCCGTTCTCGGCCACGGCGCACACCGAGGTGCGCCCGCGCGGCGCGATGCCGAACCAGCTCTTGCACATCTGCGCGAGCTCGCTCCGCGCCCCGCACTGCACGTTCGCGTCGTCGACGCCCGAGACCTCCGTCGGCGTGGCGTTGGCCATCAGGCCCGCGCTGGTCTTGTTGCCGAGCATGCAGACGGCGTAGTCGTTCGACGCCGGCTGCGGACCGACGCCGAGGCGCACGGCGATGGCGATGCGCGGCAGGAGCGACGGCGTGTAGCCGCTGGGCAGGGGCAGGGTCATGGCTCGTGGTCTCCGTCAGAGGGTGGCGCGCGCCGCGGCGTGCTCGACGGTTTCGTCGTCGACGTCGGGAGCGCTGTCGGTCATGTGGGCGTCGAGGCGCGACATCGGCGCGCCGGGGAGGGTCTCGCTCGCGTCGGGCAGCGCGGCGTAGACCGCGAAGCGCACGAGGTCGGTGCGGCTCTCGCCGCGGCGGATGCGCCAGGGGCGGCGATCGACGAGGGCGACCACGCCGCCGTCGAGAAGCCCGGTGATCCTGTAGCCCGCGAGCACCTCGGCGACGGCCTGCGTGCACGCGAGGATGCCCGGGGTGCCGACGCCGCCGCGCACCGTCGCGGTGTCACCGCGGGTGTCGACGACGGTCACGTACACGCGGAAGAGGTGCCGCTCGACGACCTCGACGTCGTGACCGAGCGTCTCGACGTACTGCAGTTCGCCGCGCGCGACGGTGGCGGAGCCCTCGTGCGCGAGCAGCGCCGCCGGCGCGATGCCCAGGAGTGCCTCGTCGAGGTCGTCGGCGGTGACCTCGCCGGCCCAGCGGTCGACGGCGCGGAACGGGGCCGTGGTCGTCGGCGTGGCGCCACTGGCCTTCAGCGTCGCGAGACGCGTGAAGATCGCCGCCTCGATGTCGTCGAGCCGCGCGCTCACCGAAGCCCCGACGCGGTGAGCGCGGCTTCGAGCGCATCCTCGACGCGCTGCTCGGAGTCGTCGCGCTGCATCAGCCAGGCGGTGCCGAGGTACTGGTACGCGCGGGCGCGCGTGGTGCCCTCTTCGACGTAGCTCGCGTAGCGACGCGTCGCGGTCACGCCGCCCTCGAGGGAGTCCTGCAGGAAGCGCCCCATCGTCGGCAGCGGCGCGATCGACCGCGTGAGACGGCCGGTACGGTCCTGGTAGCTGTGTGAGCGCTTGGCCTCGCGCGAGACCTCGCGGCTCGTGGTGCGCACGGCGCGCTCGAGCTCGTCGTTCAGCTCGCGGCGCAGCGTGCGCACGCCGTCGAGGAACGGCTGCAGGTCGAGCTCTGCGGCAACACCGAACACGTCAGAAGCCCTTGAGCGCCCCGGCGGCGAGGTTCGTGTACTCGAGGGCGATGTTGTCCGTCGCCACGATGGCCTCGCCGATGTCGACCGTAGGTGCCGGTGGTCCCGCGTCGGGGAGGCGCGCGTTGTTGTCGGTCGCGAGCTTTGTGAGGCGGTCGCGCGCGTCCTTCCAGAGCACGCGATACGGCGCCTTCTTCTCGTCGCTCATGCTGGGGCGGAACTTCACCCGCTCCCACGGGATCATCTCCAACACGCACTCGCGCACGGTGTCGCGGGTGCCCGCGGCGAGCGAGGCGAACTCCGACTCCGTCCAGGGCGCGCCATACGCGGCACCGAGCAGCTCGTCGACCTTCGTCTCGGCGCGGCAGATCGCGCGCACGAGTTCGGTCTCATCGGTCGATCCCGTCTCTACCTGGCCGTCACGGTTCGAGTCGAACACCTGCAGCCACACCTCGGTCTCCAGCGTCGCGCGCACGTAGGTGACGGCGTCGGAGACAGTGGTGCCGATGTAGCGCGGTGTTGTGGCCATCGTGGTCTCGGGCTCAGAAAAGGGGAGTGCCGCGGCGCGCAGAGGGGTTACTGCCGCGCGCCGCGGCGAGGGGGTTGGCTCAGCTCGACGCCGACGAGATCATCACGCGGGCGTTCCACTTGATCGTGTGGCCCGCGTTGCCCGTGGCGCGCACGCGCGCGGTGAGCGTCGAGTTGTCGATCGTGATGTCGTAGCCGGCGGTCGTCTCGACGTCGGTGCCGATGGTGTCGGGCGACCCCACCGTGACCGACCCGCCCTGCACGTAGATCATCACGCGCCGCCGGTAGACCGCGTGACCCGCCGAGTCGGTGCGGCGACCGACGAGGGTGATCGCGAGCTCGTAGACGGTGTTGTCGGCGAGCGCCTTCGACCACACCGTGGTGACGGTGCCGTCGGTCGTCGTCGCCGTCGCGGTTTCCTCGGACGCGCCATTGCCGTAGCTCGGGCTCGTGATCACCGGCGTGTTGATCGCCGGGCTGGTGAGGGTCTTGTTCGTGAGCGTCTCGGTGCCCGTGGTGGACGCCGGCGTGTAGCTCACGATCGCGTTGCCGCTGCGCTTGAGGGAGCCGCCGTCAGCGACGACGCTGCGGAGCCAGGCGAGGATGTTCACGAGAGCTGCTCCTTGCAGACGCCCACAGGCAGCGCCGCGGGGTCGAGGTTGTCGGGCACGGGGTCGCCCGGGTGGAAGGTCACCCGCGCGCCGTCGATCGTCGCCGCGAAGCTCGCGTCGAAGACGAGGCGGCCGCGGCGCTGCATGGGCTTCGAGTCGCCCGAGTACGGCTCACCGCCCCAGCGCTCGCGCCACGCGGCGTCGAAGCGCCGGCGCTGCGAAGCGAGGTCTTCGCGGAGCGACGCGATGGCGGCGCGCGCGGTGTCGAGGTCTCCCTCGAGGGCCGCGCTGCGCGCCACGGCAGCGCCGAGTTTCGCCTCGAGCTCCTCGACGAGCGTGTCGACGGGCGTGGCCGGAGTGTCGCCCTGGGGCGTCTCCGTACCGCCGCTCGTGCTCTCGTCGGGCGCGTCGGTGTCCGGGGCGTCGGGCGCCCCGTCGGTCTTCCGGCGAGCCATCGGTCAGGCCCGCACGCCCGAGATGATCGCGCCGTAGGTGTTGTCGACGATGACGAGGTCGTTCGAGTACGACACCTTCACGCGGTCGGAGCCCTTCGGTCCGAGGTTCTCGTCGTACCACGCGAGCACCGAGTAGCCCGCGGCGCCCGAGCGGAACATGAAGTTGCGCAGCAGCGTGCGCTGCTCGCGGTCGGCCGACACGTGCGCCAGCGCGATCTTGTCCGCGGGGTACAGACGCGACTGCGTCGACGCGCCGATCAGCGTCACGCGCTGCTCGTCGACGATGACGTTGGGGATGCCCCAGTACTGCGCGAAGTCCGACGTGCGCAGCACGCCCTGGTTGCCCAGCTGCGTGCCGAGCACCGCGCGCATGTCGTCGTTGATCTGCACCGCCTGCCACGCTTCGAGGCTCATCACCGCGTGCGTGGCCGGGGCGTACATCGCCGCGAGGCAGAACTGCATGTCGGCGAACGGGTCGGCCGACGCGCCGCCGTTCCAGTTGGCGCCGCCGCCGAGCGCGCGACGGTTCGACGAGTTGTAGTTCGTCGTCGTCGTGAGCGCCGTCATCGTGCGGATCTCGTGCTGGCGCTTGGCCTTGCGCGAGGTCTTCTCGGTGAGCCGCGCCATCGTCAGCAGCATCGGCGCCTTCTCGGCGTCCGAGCGCGACTGGTAGTCCTCGAGCGAGCGCTCGACGCAGTTGTGGTTCACCGTCAGCACGGCGCTCGGGAGGTCGACGGCCTTGCCGCGCGAGCTCGCGCGGTCGTCGACCTGGCGGCGCTCCTCGGTGGAGTCCTCGAGGATCACCTCGCCCTGCATCGAGTCGACGAACACCGACGGCGCGACCTCCTCGGCGAGGAACTCGGGCTCGTACGCGCCGAGCGCGGCCTGCTGCAGCACGACCCGCAGCGTCACGTCGCGGTAGTCGATCGAGAGCTCGTTCTTGATGGGGTGCGGGCTCTCGCGCGGGATGCGCCGGCGGCCGCCGGTGAGGGCGTGCTGGCGGATGCGCTCGGCGGTGTCGCGGGGGTCGACCCCGAACGACTGGAGGCGCTCGGCGGCGAAGCCGTTCATGCCGAACGCGTTGGGGGTGGCGGCGCGCAGCCGCTGGGCAGAGTCCTTGATCAACATGATGCTGTCTCCCTGATCTGGTGTGGGTCAGGGCTCAGCCCTGGTAGGTGTAGCGCTCCCAGCGCACGACGAGCTCGGCGCCGGCCGTGGCCGCCGCGGGGGTCAGCGCGCGGCCGACGACCTCGTAGTTGGTCCCGCCGGTCGGCGAGCCGGGCAGACCGGCGACGCGCCCCGACGCGGCGAGCGAGGCGCCCGCCACGGCGTAGACCTGCTGGCCCGCGGTGATGGCGGCGGTGCCGTCGCTCTCGAGCACCAGGTCGCCGTCGGTGAAGAGGTCGATGGAGTCGCCGTCGCTGACGGCGTGCTGGAGCACGCCGGCGATCTTGCCGACGCCGGCGACGTTGAGGGAGTCGATCGCCGACTCGCCGGTCACGGTCTGGGTGCCGTAGCCGACGAGGCAGTTCTTGCGGATGGTGTTGCCGGAGCGGTTGACCGCCGGCTTGATCTTCGAGGGATCGGGCGTGCGAACGGGGCCGTTCATCGTGGTGTTCTCCTGGTGATGGTCGAGGTCAGCCCGCGGTCAGCCCGAGGGTGCGCACGGCCTCGTCGGCCGTCTCTCCGCGCTGGATGTGGTCGATGGCCTCGGCGACGCTGAGCTCGTAGCCCGCGCGCGAGTACGTGCTCTGCAGCGACACGATCTGCTGCGCGAGCTCGGTCTTCTCGGCGACGACCTTGCCCTTGTCGCTGCCGCCGGTGCCGCGCGCGACGATCTGCGTGCGCTCGCTGTCCTGCGCGCGCTGCGCGAGCTCGTTCACGCTCGGCGCGGGGTAGGTCTTGTCGAAGCCCGCGCGGTCGCTGCGCCCGAAGGACAGCATCGCCGGCTTCACGTCGTCGCCCCAGCCCTTCGCGAGGCACACCTCGTCGACGCGGCGCACGAGCTCGGCCTCGGCGCGCTCGGCGGCGGCCTTCGCCTCGGCGACCTCGCGCTCCTTCACCGTCGCCTGCACCTTCGCGAGCTCCTCGCGCACGCGGGGCAGCTCGGCGCCCGCGGTCACCAGCTCGGCGAGCCGCGGCGCGATGGGCGCGTCGGCGGTGAGCGAGAGCGAGGTGCGCACGGCGGCGCCGTCGCGGGCCAGCGAGAGCACGGCGGCCTCGGCGGCGTCTTCGGTCGCGACCGCGGGCAGCTTGAGCTCCGCGGCCAACTCCATGAACTTCTTCATCGTGGTCTTCTCCGTGGTGGAGGTGGTCGCGGCGGTCGGTCGGCCGCGGGAAAGCTGGGTCTGCGTCTCGGCCATCATCTCGGAGGGCAGGTCGGTGAGGCCCTTGCGCACCGAGGCGATCACCTCGGCGGCGGTCGAGAGCGCGGGGAGGCGCATCGCGTCGCGCAGCCGGCAGACGATGTCGTCGACGTCGACGCCGGCCGCGTCACCGCCGCCGACCATCCCCTCGAGCTTCGTGAGGTCGGCGAGCACCGCGGCCTCGTCGGTGACGACGGGCAGGTCGAGCACCGCCCGCAGCATCGACAGCACGTCTTCGCGCGAGTCGAGGTCGCCGTACCAGTACCCGAGCTCGGTGCTGGGCGCCGCGGGCTGCTCGGCGACGGCCGTGGTGGTGGCGGGTGCGGCGGCGCCGCGACGACTGTGGTTCATCGGTGGGGTACTCCTGGCGGCGGCGAGCCGCGGAAGGTCTGCGAGGCGCGGGTGCGCGGTCAGCGACACGCTGTGCAGCACGGTGCCGAGGTCGGCGCCGGTCTCGTCGTCGACGCCGCGTGCGGTGGTCACGCTGCAGAACGGCCACGTCGGCGGCACGCCCGCGGCGCTGTCACCGACGATCGCTAGGCGCATCTCCGGCGACACGTCGAGGCGCCCCTCGAGGGTCGCGACGGTGACGGTCTTGCCCGCGACGGTGCGCGTCCGCTTGCCCTTGCGCAGCGCGACGATCCACCCGTGCGGCTCCGCCCAATCGGGGTTCACCTCTGCGGCCTCGATGCGCGTGTCGGCGTGCTCGACGACGATGGGCGCCTTCGGGTAGCGCTCGAAGTTCTTCACCATCGACGCGATGTCGTCGGCGGTGATGCGCGCGTACGAGCCGTCGGCGCGGCGGTAGCCCTTCAGCTCGACCTCGTAGCAGATCTCGGTCCAGGGGCCGCCCTCGCTCTCCGTGGGCGGGATCGACAGCGCCAACGGCGCTCCGTACAGGAAGTGCTTCACGGGATGCTCCGGGTCTCGACGCGCGCGTCGTCGGGCTTCGTGTCGCCCTGCTTCGCCGCTGCGCCGTCGCTTTGCGCGCCCTCGACGGCGTCGCCGAGCAATCGCTCACCGGGCTTCGGGGTCGGCACTCCGAGACGCTCGTGGTACCAGGCCTCGGGGATGCGCGCGCCGGTCCGGCGCGCGGTCTGCATCGCGGTGGTGAACACCTGCAGGTCCATCACCTCGTCTTGCGTCGCGACCATGCGCGGTGGTGCGCAGGTCACGCCGAAGTAGTCGGGGTTCGCGCGCACGAAGCGGCGGAAGAGGATCGACCCGACGCGCGCCACGTCGCGGCAGTCGGCTCGGTAGGGCGTGAGGGCCTGCTCGGCGGCGGTCTCGTGCGCCGAGCGCGCGCCGGCGACGATGTCGGTGACGCCCGTCGTGCCGTTGATCGCCTTCGAGATGTACGCGTCGACCTTGTCGCTGGTGAGTATCTGCGCCGGGTTCGCCGGCATGTCGAACTTCAGCACCTCGTAGCGGATCGTGTCGGGCACCACCGCGCGCAGCGCGCCCGACATCGTCGCCAGTACCCGCTTGGCCGCGGCGATCTCCGAGTCCGTCGCGTTGCGCGCGCCGTCCATCTTCACGCCGCCGCCACGGTCCGCAGCTTTCGCGCCGCCCGCGGCGAAGTAGCCGATGACGGGAGGGCGCCCGAACGTCTCGAGCAGCGCCATCAGGTGCTTCCAGCTGTAGACGCCGAACAGCCAGTACCAGCACACGACGGCGAACAGGCCCTCGCTCGCGCGGTGCCCGCCGACGACGCGCGGCTCGTGGACGATGAACTTGTCGGGGTGGAAGTCGCTAACCTTGAGCCCGTAGACGGGGTTGAAGATCGACTCCGGGGCATTCTGGTCCCAGATGCGAAGCTCCCACGGCGTCTCGTCGAAGCGGTTGCACGCGTACGACAGCCGACGCTCGGCGACGCGCGTCAGCGACAGCGGCGCCATGAGGCCGTCCCATCGGCCCCACCCGACCTCCTGCAGCCCCACCGGGTAGTACTTCGCGCCGACGATGTCGCTCGCCCAGGTGTACCAGCCCTCTTCCTGCCAGAAGCGGAACAGGTCTTCGCACACCTTCGCGGCCTTCTTCGCGCGCGCGGTGGTGTCGCCGGGCACGACCTCGAAGTCGGTCTCCTGCACGCTCAGCTCGCGCACCTGCAACTGCGAGTGCAGGTGCGGGTTCGTGCGCCGCGCGTGGTCGGCGAGGTCACACCACTGCCGGAGCTCGCCGCGGTTGCGCCGCTGGATGATGTACGCGAGCACCTCCGGCGTGACGGTGACGCCGAGCACGTCGTTGTCGCGGTCGGTCCACGGGCCCGGCACGGCGATGTCCTGCGTCGGCGCCGAGTAGCGCCGCGCGAGGGCGTCGTCGATCGCCGACAGGGCCGTGATCGCGATGCGTTCGATGAGGCTCATGCGTTGGTCAGAAAGCCGAGAAGTCGTCGCCGATGATGACGTTGTCGTCGGGCGTGGTCGCCGCCGGCGTCACCGCGCGTCGCGCCATCCACGCGGCGCCGATCACGGCGCTTGCGACGTCACCGTGCGACCCGTCCGCGGTGGTGGGGCTCGAAATGGATAAGCCGCCGCCCGGTGCGGGCTTCGAGGTGATCGCGCCGAGCTGCGCGCGCAGGCGCGGGTGCTTGGGCATCCGCCATCTGCCCTCGCGGGTGAGACGCCGGAAGAAGAGGTGCTGCTCCGCCTTGCCCGTCTGGCCTGTGGGCAGCGGCACGGCTGAGAGGCCGTGTCGTGCGAGCTCATCGGCGACCTCGTCGCGCTCGTGCGAATCGCACCCAACCTCCCCGACGCCGTAGCGACGAACCGCCGGCGCGAACGCGTCGACGACGGCCGCGGTCTTCAGCGGCGTGCCCTTCTCGGGCTTGCGCTCGTCGGCGAGCACCAGCTCGTACCAGTCGCGGTCTTCGTCGCCGTCTTCGTCCGCGTGGCGACGCACGACGGCGACGGCGCTGGCGTTCCGCTTGAACGCGAAGTCACCCGCCGCGGCGTAGAACGCGCCGCGCTCGGGCGGAAGGTCCTGCGCGCGGCCAGCGTCCACCGCCGCGTCGAGCGACGCCTTGTCGAAGAAGACGAGCGACCCGGCGGCCAGAGGGATCGCGAGAATCTCGCGGTCGGCGTTGTCAGGGTCGCGCTCGCGCATCGACGCCTCGATGGTCCCGTCCGGGTCCCACGTCGGGTTGAGCGCGCGCGTCGGAGCGACGCAGCACAGCGCGTGCACATGCGCGCCGAGGTCTTTCGCGAGGGTCTCTTCGAGCACCCCCACGCCCTCGACCCAAGGCGTCGACGCGATCCAGCATTGCGCCCCAGGCACGAGGCGCTGCTCGATCGCTCTGAAAATTTCGGTGTCGTTGACGACGCCCGACGACTCGTCGCGGAAGAACGCCGCCTCGTCGAGGCCCGCGAACACCAACACGAAACCGCGACCACCGCGACCACCGCGCGACGCAGCGCGCACGCGGATGGTGACGTGCTGGCCGTCGGGGCGCAGCAGCTCGAGCTCGTCGACGGTGTCGCGGGTGACGCGCGACGCGAGCGCCGGCGACGCCTCGCAGTACCCGCGGACGAACCCGAGCACCTGACGCGCGAGCGTCATGTCGGGCGCGGTGATGAGCGAGACCGCACGCTCGCCGTGGGCCAGCGTGAGGAGCGGCACCTTGATGGCCGCGTAGAGCGCTGCCACCGCGACGAGGCGCGAGGTCTTGCCCGCGCGGCCGCCGGCGCGCACCGCGACGATGCGTCGAGCGGTCTCGGGCAGGTCGTCGAGCACGCAGCCGAAGTGCGTGCGGCACGTCGCGTCGTCGATGGTCGTGACGGGGACGCCGTCGGCAGCGTCCATGATCGCCGCCATCAGCGGCGAGAGGGTCAGCCCACAGAAGTGCGGGCTCTCGGCGAAGGCTCGCAGGGAGCCGAGGGCCTCACAGCGCTCGTGCGCGTCGAGGCTCTCAGCGATCTCCAGTCGCTCCGTCTCGGTCAGCGTCGCGAGCTGCGCCGGGGTCAGCGCCGCGAGCTGCTCGAGCAGCGGTTGCGGCAAGGCGCGAATGGAGAGTGGTGGGCTCACAGGCTGCGATCTGGTGTGCGATGGGCCCGCCGTCGGCGCCGGTGTGCTCGTTGCGCGTCGGCGCGTCGAGGCCGAGCAGCTTGTGTCGGCGGTCGAGCGCGCGGATGTACGCCTGCGAGGCCTTGTCGTCGCCGCGCTCGACTCGCGGGGCGAGGGAGCGGAGCACGAACTCGATGCGCTCGAGGTCGACGTTCAGCGCGTCGCCAGCAAGGGCCTTGCGTTCCTCGGCTGCATCCGCGATCTGCTCCATCACGAGCTGGTGAGCCCGCTGGCGCGTGACGCCAAGTCGCTCGCCGATCACGGTGAAAGTGTGGCCTTCGATGTGAAGCTGCAGCGCGGTCTTGCGTGCTGCCGCGACCTTCTGTTTCCGAGGGGTGCTCTTGCGGCGCTGCATCGTCAAGAGCCCTGTGCGTCAAGCGCCTCCACCTCGACCCCCACCCGTCGCGCGTAGTCGGTGGCGCTCACGGCCCACGGCCTGCGCCCGCGGCCCTCGCGTGCGACCTGCACCACCGGGCCGCCGTCACGGTGCCACCGACGCAGGCGCTCACGCACCGTGCGCAGGGGCGCGCCGGTGAGACGCGCGATGTCCTCGGCGGTCAGCATCGGGGGAGTGTCTCGCGGGTCGTGTCGCCGTGCGCTGGACGCACCTCGGGCGCTGTACGACCCGCCGAAGCTGCCGATATTCGGGCACAGCCCGCCCGAGGTGTCAAGCCCCTCGTCGCTCATCACCGCCCCCACGCCGTCGCGGCGGAGAGCACCAGGCGTCGCCCGTGCATCGGAGCGCCCTCGCGTCTGGCGCCGAGGTCTGCCCACGCGTCGAGCTGGTCACGCGCGGCGAAGTGGAGCCCCGCCTCGGCGTAGAGCCCTCGGAGCCCCTCGCGGAGCGACCCGTGCGCCCGCAGCCACCGCAGCACGGCCCGCGCGTCGGGCGCGAGCCGGTCGAGCTCGTCGAGCACGTCGCGCAGCGTCCGGGCCTGCAGCACCTCCGTGGCCAGCGCGCACCCGGCACCGAAGCCCACGCCGCGCGGGATGCCGCCCCACGACGCGCTCGGGTCGCGGATCGTCACCGGCGGCGGAGCGGGCACCGCGCTCTCGTCGCTCGGGGGCTCGAGGGGGTCGGCGCAGTCGGGCCGCAGGTCGGCGAGCACCCGGCGCACCCGGGCGAGCTCCGGGTCGTCGGGCACGAGGGCTTTGGCGCGGGCGCCGGCGCGCTCGAGCGGCGTGGGTGACGGGGTCGTCGTCGCGGCGGTCGCCTCGTCGCTCGGGGTCACCGGCGCGGGGATGCGTCGCGCCGTGGGGCGCAGCGCAGGGAGCTGCGGTGCGGCGGCGGCGGGCCACCGCCAGTCGTCTGCGGCGTAGACGCGTCCGCACACGCACACCACCACGAGGCCCGTCTCGCGGTACCGATGCTCGGCGGCCT